>CEAK01025719.1_pt1 | contig 20057 bp, 19 predicted proteins | sample 480681 | NCBI WGS metagenome assembly CEAK01 (sample SAMEA3182071, study PRJEB8094) | gut metagenome | biome: human; feature: gut; material: Stool; isolation source: human stools | place: Canada | collected 2011-12-06 | reverse complement strand
AACAACTGTAAGTGGTGTGGTTGCTTCTTATGCAGTAAAATTATATTCGTAAGATAAGCGTAAGCAAAAAATGTGAGGTGTGAGATATGAATGATACAAAAAAACTATTAGAAGTACGCGACTTGCACAAAGCATATTCCAAAGAGGGGGTTCCAACAAAAGCACTAAACGGAATTACCTTTGATGTTCTGAATGGCGAATATTTGGGAATTATGGGAGCCAGCGGTTCTGGAAAAACAACATTGTTGAATTGTATTGCTACGGTCATTAAACCAACCTCTGGACAAATTTTACTTTCAGGTGCCAATATAAGCTCTTTTGATGGCACGAAGTTGGCTGAATATCGTGGCAACAAGATTGGTTATCTATTTCAAGATTTTGCTTTACTTGATAATCTAACTGGTAAAGAAAATATTATATTGCCTTTATCAATTCATAATATTGACATTGTTACAGCGGAAAAAAAGCTAAAAGATATAGCAGATTTTCTTGGAATTACAGACGTTCTTTCTAAATTTCCGTCACAAATGTCGGGCGGTCAAAAACAACGCGTAGCTGCTGCACGTAGTTTGATTTCTGACCCCGATATTATTTTGGCTGATGAACCTACAGGTGCATTAGATACAAAATCAGCACGTTTACTCATGGAGAAGTTACAGGAAATCAATCTTAGGCGTGGACGCACAATCCTAATGGTCACGCATGACCCTAACGCCGCGAGTTTCTGTTCTCGTATTTTGTTCATTCAAGACGGTGTTATTTTCCATGAGTTACGTCGTAAAATTCCAAATGAAACACAGGAAGATTTTTATGCACGTATTTTACAAGTGATGGCTCAAATGGGGGGAGGAAGTGCAAATGTTCTTTAATCTCACATGGCGAAACGCCAAACGGAGCCGTAGCGAAAACCTAATTTATTTTCTGACAATGATAACAGCCGTAGCAATGTTTTATATAGTGCTTTCTCTTGGACAACAGGACGTAATACGTTTTTTAAGTGAAATTGAGAGCGACGCAGTAGAACGGTTGCTTACTAATCTTTTACCGACGGTTTATCTTTGTGCTTTATTATTTGTGTTCTTTCTCGTAGTATTTGCAAACAAATATCAACTTGAATGTCGTAGTCGAGAACTGGGGCTTTATTTGATGTTTGGAATGACAAAGATTAAATTATTTATTCAAATAATGACAGAGGGGCTAATCACGTCGTTTTTAGCTCTTTTAGGAGGGCTTGTATGCGGTGGCTTTTTATCCGAAGCTATAAGTCTTACAACCGCGCGTTTAGTAGGGCATGGTATCATTACACACCAATTAAGTTTTTCTGTAAGTGCCGCTATTTTCACATCGTTAGGCTTCTTGATTATTCAGTTTGTAGCATTGTTTGTTCTATGCGGAAAGCTGTTCCGTAAAGAGCTACATCAACTTGTTTATGGAGAGATGGCGAAAAAGCAACGCACAGGGAATCCATATGTAAGTTTCGTATCGTTTGCTATAGGCACCGTAATTTTGCTTGTCGCGTACTGGATTGTTGTAGAGCATTTTATGGCTGCGAGTGGGGCAATGCTGCTTATTGCCGTTTTACTTGGAATTATCGGAACAATTCTATTTATTCGAGGACTTGCAAGAATTTTGAGTATATGGGCAGCTTCTATAAAACACAAAGCCACAAGAGGACTTTATGTATTTACTTTACGGCAGTTGCATGAAAATGTCGTTAATAAATATATTTCAATCAGCGTAGCGTCCATTCTGATGATGCTTACTATTATGTTAATTACCGACGGCTCAGTGCGCATAATGTCATATGGAAGTGAATTGACACGAGGTACTTCTGTTTATGACTTTACTGTAATGGGCAACGACCAAATTGTTGAGAAGTATCTTTCCAACGAACAAATTCGTCCTTATGTATCAAATCTGAACCGTATGGAAATAGGAAATATAAAATCCACTGCTTCGGATGGGATAAGTTCTCCTGTTGATTGGTCGAAATTTAGGAAACAAATCGTGCAGCATTTACCTCAAGATGTAGTAGACCCTGCCACACAAGAAGATGGTATGTATAGTTTTGGCTCCGACCAACCTGCTGCCTTAAACCTTTTAGGTCTTATTGATACTGGTAGTTCTTCTCCTTATTTGCTTCCTGTATCTTCCTATAATCGGTTATTGGATGCCGCGGGAGAAAAACAGATTAGCCTTGGGAACAATGAAGTTGTCTATTATCTCAACCCAGATTTTTTAGGTAATGCTCAAGATGAAACGGTTACACTGTTAAATCAAATTGCAGCAGACGCACAGGCGAATAATGAAGCGTTGCTTTCTATCAACGAAAGACCATTTTATCTTGTTCCCTCTGTACCGATGAAAGGGTTGACCGCAGATGAAAATATCAAGATTATAACTGCATTGATTGTTTCAGATGAGATATATTCAGAATTTGTAAATTCAGACACTTGTATGGTTTATTGGAACTTTTGTATTCCTAATGAACTTGTTGAAACAAAAGGTTTAATGTTACCGATTATGGAAGCTCGTGATTTGTTAAAACCATCTGGTCTATATTACGAAAGCTATCTTAATAATTTTGGGCGACAATTATTTTATGTTATTTCCGGAAGTTATACAACACTATACATGGGATTTATGTTTTTGATTATTGCGTGTGCATTACTTGCCCTGCAATTCTTGACGCAAATGCAAACTACAAAATCAAGGTATCTAACACTCTCTATTTTAGGAGCACGACGTGAACAAATTAAGCGTTCTATCAACCAACAAGTATTATGGTATTTCCTGCTTCCTCTTATATTAGCGTGTATCAGCGGAGCAGTAGGGATATATGCCATGCAGCTATATTTATATTCAGGAGCGGCACACCTTGAACAGTCCTATCCTCTTTTAATTGCTATGGCTGTTATTGTTGTTCTTGTTATGGTAATTTACGGTGTGGCTGTTGCTCGAACAGCTAATCGTGAAATAGGAAAGCTCAATTACAAGCCCAATTCTTAACAGGCTTATAAATATTATGGGAAAGGAGGCGGACATATTGGCAAAGATAGTTGTGGTTGAAGATGATGTTTATATGCGAGAAGAACTGTTGAACTTATTAGAAAAATCGGGATATGATACGATTGGATTATCGGATTTTGAAAACGCAGTATCAGAAATAGCAGCATATTTTCCCGACTTAATTTTGCTTGACATCAATCTTCCCTTTCGTTCGGGTTTTGAAATATGTAAAGAGTTGAAAGCTAAACAGATTGGTACGGTACTTGCTATTCCTCTTGCTATATCAATCAGAAAACGTAACAAGGCAGACGCTATTTTTCGGCGTTTTCTATTAGAGCCGGACGATACCAACGAATACTTACTGTGTGAAGCTGTTCCCGCTGTAATACGCCCTCTTATCTGTGAATTGGGAAAACATTTGAGGACGCAGCAAGAATATATCAACGAACAGAAAATTACAGTTACAGACTATGAACACTATGTTGAAAATTGGGTGCATGAAATCAAAAAACCACTATCCCTTATGACCTTGCTACTGGATAATCGAAAAGATGAAATGTCCCCTTTGGTTCATACTCGTATGCTTTATGTACGCGACCATACCCGACAGGATATAGAACAAATTCTATACTTTTCAAGGCTTGGGGCTACACATAAGGATTACTCTTTTGAGTCGCTTTCAATTCTTGGAACTTGCCGTGAAGCAGTTGAAGATAATTTAACGCTTCTTGAAGAAGCCGGATTTTCTATTGAATATACCGAAAACGATTATCAAGTGATTTCTGACAAAAAAGGTCTGATGTTCATTTTAGGACAGATAATCAGTAATAGTGTGAAATATGTGGGAAACAACCTTGCCCCACGGCTCATATTTTCCATAGCTGATAGTATGAATAGTGAACAGATTTCTTTATCTATCAAAGACAACGGCACAAGCATACCATTGTCTGACTTACCCTTTGTTTTCGACAAGGGGTTTACCGGAGATACGGGCAGTTACCTTAGTCGTTCTACAGGTATGGGCTTATACCTTGTTCAGAAAATGGCAACTGACTTATTTATCACGGTGGAGCTTAAAAACAATTCATACGGTGGAACAACCGTAACCTTGACGTTTCCAAAAGTGTAACGTCTATTTGGGAGGTAGTGAAATGCAGTTACAGAATGAAATAGTAAAAAAGCACACGCCAATAAAAAGCTTGCTCATTGATTGGTTAATTATATTTGGAACGTATCTTTTTATCCGCATATTCTTTGCCCTCTTTGGGCTTCATCAGAATATTGTCCTCTTGGGCTGTTGCCTTGCGATATTGCCCTATCTTTTTGGGGCGTTATATTTACAGAAATCCCACAAGCAATGTCAATTATGGCTTGCTGCATTGGCTATTTTAATACCGTCGGTCGTTGAAAAAGCAGCAATATATTTATTTGGTGCGTACTTATACAATTTAAGACCGATAAATGTTGTAGGAGTTATGGAAGCGATTAAGAGTAACGCACCATATACAAACTTCATTAAAAATCAATCAGCACAGAATTTAATAAATCTATCATATTTTAATTGGACATATATTCTATGCAGTATAGCTATTTCTGTTTTGGTTATCCTGCTTTTACATAAGACAAAACAAAAAAGTAATAAAGGATAATGAGAAATTTTTGAAATTGACATAGTATAGAACATCTGCCGGACGACGGCAAAGAAAAAAAGCCGTCGCAACGCAGACAGGTTTTCACGCGCCTATTCTATTTCGGCGGCTTTGATTTTCAGAGCCGCCGTTTCTTTTTATCTATCTAAATTCTAACGATAACTCTCCTACTAGATAAAGACATGGCGGTATCAAGGAGGTATCGTCATGTCCTTTTTCCTATGCCCTAATAGACTGTTATCAAAAAAAGCCATTACCCGCCAACGGGTTATTCTGGCTACATAGATGAACTCACAAATCATACATATACTTTTGATAATTCCTTTGCGCCTGTCTGCAATTTGCAGACGGGCGCATTTTGTATTTTATCAAAAAACTTTTTCAAAAAATTTCTAAAACCAACGTCCATTTTGAAGTGCGTTGGTTTGAGGGTTTACGAAAGGGGACATTTCAAACTCCACCGCTTTCGCGGCAGCGAAAGGAGGTGAGAACATGAACGAGCCTATTCGTACCCAATGGCAAATCCGTTGTGCTTTTAACGGCTTTTGCAAACTGGCGTTGAAGCGAGAAGCTATGAATGCCCACAGGGACACAAAGCAGCGACAATTACGCGAGGTTACTTTTTCTGACCTGTCGCCACTGGAAGAAAAACAGCTCTACGTCTGCGACGAGTATTTTGCAGATGATGAAGCAGAACAGTCTTTCGTTGTCGGCGGCAAAGAAATTACTGCGAAGCTGCTTGCCGAAGCCCTGCACAGTTTGCCGGAAGAAAAGCGGGAAACCGTACTGCTGTATTATTTCTTTGACATGAGCGAACGCGAGATTGCAAAGTTTTGTAATCTGTCAAGGACAACGGTACAGTCCCGCCGGACAAGCTCAATGAAGCTGTTAAAACGCTATTTGGAGGAAAAAGCCTATGACTGCACAGATTAGTAAATCAGAACAGGACGAACGCGGCTTGTTGCCTTACCCGGTAATCATAGCCGCTACTAAGGGCGACCCGGAAGCTATGAACATTGTCGTACAGCATTACGAAAGCTACATAGCGTCCCTGTCTATGCGAAAGCTGCGTGATGAGCGCGGAAATATCTATTGGGGCATAGATGAGGATATACGCGACCGCTTGCGTTCGCGTCTTATGCGGGCTGTCCTTTCATTCAAGGTTTGAGATAACCACAAGCAGCGTCCCCCTTTCCGCTGCCTGTTGACTTGACCTTACTTGCTCTTTGACAAAGAAAGCGACGCAAGATAACGGCGACGCAGTATAGGGCAAATCGGATACGTCCTTTTTGCGTTGAGCCATACGGCAGGTGCGCCATGACGCTTTTCTTCTATTGGAGAAAGTCGAGCGACCACCACCACGCCGGGGAACAAGTGTAGCGGCTTGTGGGCGACGACACGCACTAAGGGTAGACAAGCCTTTATAGCCATAGTCCGAGCGTTAAAAGCGTCGCAGGCATTGGGTAGAGCTGCCTTAACGGGCAGGGGTGGAACTCCCGCGAGGTTGTGCTAACAGCCGTCCGATTAAAGCCCCTTTTACTATTCACTTTTCCTAATATTGAAAGGGGGACGATACTATGAGTAACGCCGACGTGCCTATTTGGGAAAAATACACGCTTACGATAGATGAAGCAGCTAAATACTTCCGTATCGGAGAAAACAAGCTGCGTAAATTAGCCGAGGAAAATCCTGCCGCCGGGTGGGTTATTATGAACGGCAACCGTATTCAAATCAAGCGCAAACAGTTTGAAAAAATGATTGATACCATAGACACAATCTGATAGTGAAATTGAGCCTTGAATGTGCTATAATGGGATAAGCATATCAAGGCTCTTTCCGTCTTGGAAAGGAGCATTGAAAAATGTCAAAGAAAAGACGTGACAGCAAAAATCGAGTTTTGCGGTCGGGAGAGAGCCAGAGAAAAGACGGAAGATATGCTTACAAATATATAGATACCTTTGGTAATCCGCAGTTTGTGTATGCGTGGAAGTTAGTACCTACGGACAAGACCCCTGCCGGAAAGCGTGAGGATATATCCCTACGAGAAAAGGTAAAAGAGATACAGAAAGACCTTGACGACGGGATAGACACCATAGGCAAGAAAATGACGGTCTGCCAACTTTATGCAAAGCAGATACGCCACCGGGGAAATGTAAGGTACAATACGAAAAACGGACGCAAGCGGCTGATGAAGCTACTGGAAGAAGATAAACTTGGGGGCTGCCCGATTGACAGCGTGAAGCTGTCCGACGCGAAAGAATGGGCAATCCGCATGAAAGAAAAAGGAATTTCCTATAAGACTATCAGTAATGACAAGCGTTCCTTGAAAGCTGCCTTTTACACAGCGATACAGGACGATTGCATAAGGAAAAATCCTTTTGACTTCCAGTTAAACACTGTCATTGAAGATGATACAGAACCAAAGGTTCCGCTAACACCAGCGCAGGAAGAAAGTTTTTTGTCCTTTGCTCAAAATGACAAAGTTTATCAGAAGTATTATGACGAGCTTATTATTTTGCTTGGGACAGGGCTTCGTATCTCTGAACTTTGCGGGCTGACCGATACTGACATTAACTTTGAGAATAGGATAATCAATGTAGACCACCAACTTTTAAGAAGTGCGGAAACAGGATATTACATTGAAACACCAAAAACGAAAAGCGGTATTCGTCAAATTCCAATGAGCGAAAAAGTATATGAAGCATTTAACCGAGTGCTGAAACGGCGCAGGGGTGCAAAAGCTGTTACTATTGACGGTTACAGCAACTTCCTTTTCCTCAACCGGGACGGCTACCCGAAAACAGCTACCAATTATGACGGTATGTTTAGGGGGCTTGCAAAGAAGTACAACAAGTACCATGAGGAAGCTCTACCGAAAGTAATGACACCGCACACCTTACGTCATACGTTCTGTACCAACATGGCAAATGCCGGAATGAACCCGAAAGCATTACAGTACATTATGGGACATTCCAACATTACTATGACGCTGAACTATTACGCACACGCTACTTTCGACAGCGCAAAAGCTGAAATGCTGCGGATAGCAGCTTAGTAGTAAATCAAGGTTTTACTACTTCTTTACTACTTTTGAAAGCAAAAACCTAAGCGGATATAAAAATATATGTGAGTTTCTTCCGATACGAAAAATGCCGGAAAAGCCTGTAAATACGGGCTATACCGGCATATAAGAACTTCTAAAAAGATAATCAAAATTCATATCTAATTTTATAACATATTCTGACATAATTTATGTATCTAAATATTCATATATGGGGCCGACATACTCCAGCTCGGTGCTGCCGTCGTAGATATAGACCTCCGCAGACACCCGGTAGCTGTCCCCGGCGATGTTGCCGGTATAGGTGCCGCCGGCCCCCGAGATGTGGCTGGACTCCTTGTTGCTTTTCGAAGCCACGGTCAGCCAGCCGGTGGAGGTTTTCAACTGCAGCTTGACGTCCACCTTGACCGCCGTGACGCTTTGCACGGAATACGCCATGGCTGTGGCGCCCCACTGTATCCCATCGTCCTTCTCCTCCAGGGTGATGGCCAGGGTGCTGAGATAGGACCACCGGGCGACCGCCGCGCTGGCCGAGGCCGCAAAGGAGAAGACCAGCAGGACCGCGAGGAGTGATGTCAGTTTCTTTTTCATCTAATTGTCCTCCTTCTGGATCAGTCTCATGCTTTCTGCAATTTCCAGCAGCTCATCAAAGGCACACTCTCCCTGCAGGCAAAGGTTGCTGCCCCCCTGGGACCAGGAGAGGACCCTTAGCTCCGTGCCGGCAACCTCTTTTTCGACCGCATAGGCGCTGAAGCCGTTCACATAGATCCCCTCCGCCTCAGTTGCCTCGTTGTCGTTGAAAAGAGGCGTGCTTGCATCGCATTGCAGGAGGCTGATTGCCCGGTCCTCATCATTGGAAAACACAATGGCTTTTATAGCGCCATCGGCATTATAAGCGTCGGAGAAGACATATCCCTCCGGCATGTCCTGCGGGTACCAGTAGCTTGTCCAATCGGAGGGTATATCGACATCAGGCGCTAAGTCCTCCGGGGCCCGGGGCGTGACGTATAATTTCGTGTAGGTGTCATGCACCTGTGTGAAGAATATGTTGAGCTGCTCCCAGAAGGCCCCGGCCGTCAGAACGCCGAGGAGCAGAAGCACCGTGGCGGCCACGGCCAGCACCCTCCCCGGCAGGAAGCGCCGCCTCCTGCGGGCGGGACCGCGGCGCTGCAGGGCCTCCAATCCCTCATAAAACTGCTCGGAGAATGTGTGCTCCGCCTGCTCGGCCGCTTTGAGAAGGGCGTCGTCATCGTCAAGGATTGACTCTCGGATCATTTCATCGATCTGATTCACAAAATAGTCCCTCCCGCTCCAAAGAATCCATCAGCTTTTTCCGGGCCCGAAAGGCAATCGTCCGGACATTATCCGGAGTGATAGACAATGTCTCGGCGATTTCCTTGTCGGACAGGCCGAGGGATCGATAGCTGAAAATGGCCTTTGTCTTTTCTGGAAGCGCCTGAATAAATCTGCCGACATATTCTTCTGTGGAGTGTGCCGCCGCTGCGGAATACGTGGTGTCTCCCCGCTCCATGGAGAGCTTGTCCATACTGATATCATCCAAGGTCTCACAGGGCTTGTTCTGCCGAAGAAGATCGATTGCCACATTTTTGGCGGCGCGCAGCGCGTAAACGCGTTCTTCGCGCGCAGTCCTGAAGCTGAGCTTCCCAAAGGTCCGATAAATGCGGAACAGTGCTTCTTGTACAGCGTCTTCAGCCTTTTGCGAGTCGCCCAGGACATTACATGCAATATAGAACATTCCGCTTTGATGTCTTTCGCAAAACAGCTCGAAGTCGCTTAACCGCACATAGCATCACCTTGCCTTGCAAAGTTCGTCCCTATTTTATCACAAATTCCAGCATAATAAAGAGATTTTTGCCGAAAAACAGAAAATAATATCCACAGCAGCGCCTAAAAAACAGATTTTCCCTTCAGCCGTCCCCCTCTGCCCTTTCGATCGGTCCGTTTTCCCTTTCATAGCGGGCAATATACTGTTTGATGGCCTGATTGATCTCACTGTTGCGGCTTCTGCCGTTGGCCCCCGCAATGTAATCCAATTTTTGCACGCTCTCGCGGTATACCCGCAAAGTGAAGGCTAATTCGTCAAGTTTCTTTCTTGGCATACGTACCACCGCCTTGACGTTAAGTATAGGCAAATATGGTACTATAAAGTAACCTATTTGGTATCAAAATATAACCAGTTTATTTTTTGTGTCCAAAAACCGCCCCGCCACATGCCTGCCACCGCTCTGCGGCCCTTTACCTTATAAGCGCAAAAGAGCCCTGGCGCAAAGCGCCAAGGCTCTTTCTTGAAGTGCTTCCGCAGAGTCCGTCTCTTCGCCTCGGAACGTCCCTTTGCTTCCCCCATGCCTCGAACCGTACCGGAACAGCAACATGGCGGCGGGCCTTCTACAAATCTAAATAAAAATCCCCAGAAACTGTACAGTTCCTGGGGATTCACTGGTGGACGATACAGGACTTGAACCTGTGACCTCCCGCACGTCAAGCGGATGCTCATACCAGCTGAGCTAATCGTCCAAATGGCGAAGGTTATAATATCATTTTTATCTTGCTTTGTCAACACCTTTTCAGATTCTTTTTGATCCTCTTTCTTTCATATTATGATAGAAAACCTCCCGCATCTGAAATCTTCCACTGTTCAAACTACACCTGTCCTGCTATACTGATGATACTGACACAGACGGGATGTCGGCACAGAGCCGCACCCGGAGTACGAGGAGGTGCCTCCCTCTCATGCAGCAGACGGTTCTGATCACTGGCGGCAGCCGGGGTATCGGTGCGGCGATGGCCCGCGCATTTGCCGCCGCCGGCTATGCGGTAGCGGTCAACTACCACCGCTCCGAAGCCGAAGCCCGCGCCCTGGTGGAGGAGCTCTCCTCCTCGGGATATTCGGTCCGGGCCTTTCAGGCCGACGTGTCCGATCCCGGCCAGGCCCAGTCTTTGGTTGACAATGTGTTGGATATTTTTTGTCAACTTGACATTCTGATATGTAACGCCGGCGTCGCGTGGACAGGCCTTCTCTGCGATATGACGGATACGGACTACCGCCGGGTGCTGGGCACCGACCTGGACGGCGTCTTTTACTGCTGTCGGGCGGCCTATCGGCACATGGTACACCGGAAGTATGGGCGTATCCTCACGATCTCCTCGATGTGGGGACGTTCCGGCGCATCCTGCGAGGCGGCCTACTCGGCGGCCAAGGCCGGTGTGATCGGGCTTACAAAGGCTTTGGCCCAGGAGCTTGGCCCCTCCGGGGTGACGGTCAACTGCCTGGCACCCGGTGTGATTGACACACAGATGAACTGCGCGCTGTCTGCGGGGGACCTGCACACGCTTGCCGAGGAAACCCCGGTGGGCCGTCTGGGCACGGCCGAGGACGTGGCCCGCGCCGCCCTGTTTTTGGCCTCTCCTCAGGCGGGCTTTATTACCGGGCAGGTCCTTGGGGTGGACGGCGGCTTTCTTTTGTAAGCTGCTTTTGTCACTTTTGTGGATATCTTTGTTTCTTTCCTCTTTTTAGGTTGTCAAAAACAACGGTTGACAATTTTATGGGGCAAGGCTTATAATTGTCAACAACCTAAAGGAGGGTTTTACAATGAAAATGAATCGCGCTTTGTCTCTTGCCATGGCAGGCGCCCTGGGCCTGTCCCTGTTGGCCGGCTGCGGCGGCGGCAGCGGCTCCGCCACGCCCGCCCCCGCCGACACCTCTGCTCCTGCCGACCATTCCGGTGCTTCCGGCGTCATCAAGATTGGCGGCATCGGCCCCCTGACCGGCTCCGCCGCCGTGTACGGCCTGGCCACGAAGCAGGGCGCCGAGGTCGCCGTAGCGGAAATCAACGCCTTGGGCGGTCTCCAGTTCTCCCTGGATTTCCAGGATGACGAGGGCGACGCCGAGAAGGCCGTCAACGCCTACAACAAGCTCAAGGGCGACGGCGTGCAGCTCATCTACGGCTGCACCACCACCACTCCCTGCGTGGCCGTGGCCGCCGAAACCTTCAACGACCGCTACTTCCAGCTCACTCCCTCCGCCTCCTCCACCGATGTGACCAGCGGGCGGGACAACGTCTTCCAGGTCTGCTTCACCGACCCCAATCAGGGCCTCACCGCCGCTAATTACATCAAGGAGAACGGCCTGGGCACCAAGGTCGCCGTCATCTACAACAACGGCGACGCCTACTCCACCGGCATCTACAACGCCTTCCAGTCCGAGGCCGACGCCATCGGCCTGGAGGTCGTCTCCGTGACCACCTTCCCCGACGATACCAACGCCGACTTCACCGTGCAGTTGGGTGAGGCCCAGAGCGCCGGCGCCGACCTGGTGTTCATGCCCATCTACTACACCCCCGCCTCCCTGATCCTGAACCAGGCCAAGACCATGGGTTACGCCCCCACCTTTTTCGGCTGCGACGGCATGGATGGCATCCTGGACCTGGAGGGCTTTGATACCTCCCTGGCCGAGGGTCTGATGCTGATGACCCCCTTCAACGCCTGGGGCACCGATGAGCGCACCGTCAACTTCGTCACCACGTACCAAGGGCAGTACGACGGCATTCCCAACCAGTTCGCCGCCGATGGCTATGACTGCATCTACGCCATCTATGAGGCCTGCCAGAAGGCCGGCATCACCGCAGACACCAGCGCCGCCGACGTGTGCGAAGCACTGGTGTCCACCTTCACCTCCGAAGACTTCAGCGTGGACGGTCTGACCGGCACCGGCATGACCTGGTCCTCCACCGGTGAGGTCTCCAAGGCCCCCGTGGTCGTCAAGGTCGAGGGCGGCGTGTACGTCACTCAGTAAGAAAACCAGAAAAGGGAACCCAGGAAGAGGGTTGCCGGGTCTCTCGGCAGCCCTCTTTTCCCCATTCCGGGCCGGAGACGGCCCCCGCCTGTATGGCGGACACATCCGCGGCCGGAGCGACTGCTGATGTGTCTGCCATATAGTCCCGTTTTGGACCTTTTGCAGAGAGAAAGAAAAGAGAGGTGACTGGCTTGAGTCTTCTCAACAACCTGATCAACGGCATCAGCCTGGGCAGCGTCTACGCCATCATCGCCCTGGGCTATACCATGGTCTACGGCATTGCCAAGATGCTCAATTTCGCCCATGGTGACATCATCATGGTGGGCGCCTACGTCTGCTTTTTCGCCACCGGCCAGTTCGGTCTGTCCCCCATCGCCGGGGTGCTGCTGGCCATGGTGGTATGCACCATCCTCGGCATGGTCATCGAGCGGCTGGCCTACAAGCCCCTGCGGCAGGCTCCCTCCCTGGCCGTGCTCATCACCGCCATCGGTGTGAGCTATTTCCTTCAGAACTCCGCCCTGCTGCTGTGGAAGTCCGACCCCAAGGTCTTTACCTCCGTGGTCCCCGGCGGCTCTCTCACCCTGGGGAGCGTCAACATTACCTATGTGTCCCTTGTGACCGTGCTCTCCTGCGTGGTCATCATGTTGGTGCTCAGCTTCTTTACCGGCCACACCAAGATGGGCAAGGCCATGCGGGCCTGCTCCGAGGACAAGGCCGCGGCCCAGCTCATGGGGATCGACGTCAACCGCACCATCTCCATGACCTTTGCCATCGGCTCCGCGCTGGCCGCCGTCGCCGGGGTGCTGCTGTGCTCCACCTATCCCACCCTGATGCCCACCACCGGGTCCCTGCCCGGCATCAAGGCCTTCACCGCCGCGGTCTTCGGCGGGATCGGCTCCATCCCCGGCGCCATGCTGGGGGGCATCCTGCTGGGGATCATCGAGATCTTTGCCAAGGCCTTTAATACCAATATCTCCGACGCGGTGGTCTTTGCCGTGCTGATCGTGGTGCTGTTGGTGAAGCCCTCCGGCCTGCTGGGCAAGACCGTGCGTGAGAAAGTGTGAGGTGGCCGATATGAAAACCCTTTCTTCCGGCCGGAAACGGCTCTTCCGCAACGCCATTACCTACGGCATCGTCATCGCCGCCTTCGTGATCCTCCAGATCCTCAACGCCGGCGGGCTCCTATCCCCCTCTCTGCAGGGACAGCTTGTGCCCATCTGCGCCTATGTCACCATGGCCATCGCCCTGAATCTGGTAGTGGGCATCTCCGGTGAGCTGAGCCTCGGCCACGCCGGCTTTATGAGCGTGGGCGCGTTCTCCGGCGTTGTGGTCTCCCTCTCCCTCCAGCAGGCGATCCCCTCCGGCCCCGTCCGTCTGGCGGTGGCCATGCTGGTGGGCGCCGTGTGCGCCGGAATCGCCGGCTTTATCGTGGGCGTGCCCGTTCTGCGGCTCCGGGGCGATTATCTGGCCATCGTCACCCTGGCCTTCGGCGAGATCATCAAAAATATCATCAACATCCTCTATGTGGGCATAGACGGCAACGGACTCCACTTCTCTACCCAGAACGAGGCCGCGCTGGCCCTGGGCGAGGGCGGCAAAGCCATTCTGAAGGGGCCCATGGGCGTCACGACCAATGTGAAGCTCTCCTCCTTCACCGCTGGCTTTATCCTGGTGCTCATCGCCCTGACGGTGGTGCTCAATCTGATCAACAGCCGTTCCGGGCGGGCCATCATGGCACTGCGTGACAACCGCATCGCTGCCGAGAGCGTGGGCATCGGCGCCACCAAGTACAAGCTTCTGGCCTTTGTCACCTCCGCCGTGCTGGCGGGCGCCGCCGGTGCCCTGTACGCCATGAATTACTCCTCCATCGCCGCCAAAAAGTTTGACTTCAACACCTCCATCCTCATCTTGGTCTTTGTGGTACTGGGCGGGCTGGGCAACATCCGGGGCTCCATCATCGCCGCCGCCCTGCTCTATGTGCTGCCCGAGATGCTCCGCGATTTCTATGATTTCCGTATGTTGATTTACGCCATCGTTCTCATCCTGGTGATGCTGCTCACCAACAGCCCCTTCTTCCAGGACCTCCGCGGCCAGCTCCAGAGCAAGCTGCGGGACCGTGCGGTGGCCAAAGCCGATGCGAAAGGGGGATCCGGCCATGAATAAGCCCGGGAGAGAGCCCACCCGTCTGGTCCCTGTGCCCAGCCCCAATATCATCCCCGAGCGAGACGTGGACAAGACCCCCATTCTGGAGGCCCAGCATCTGGGCATCGACTTCGGCGGGCTCACCGCCGTGGACGAATTCAACATGGCCATTGGCCGCACCGAGATCGCCGGGCTCATCGGCCCCAACGGCGCGGGCAAGACCACAGTGTTCAACCTTCTAACCAAGGTTTATCAGCCCACCCGGGGCACCATCCTGCTCGACGGCATAGACACCGCCGGCAAGTCCACGGTCCAGGTCAACCGCATGGGGATCGCCCGTACCTTCCAGAACATCCGGCTGTTCTCCAACCTCAGCGTGGAGGACAATGTGAAGATCGGCCTCCACAATCACATCAAATATGGCACCCTCCAGGGGGTGCTCCGTCTGCCCGGGTACTGGAAGGAGGAGCGGATTGCCCATGAGCGTGCATTGGAACTGCTGTCCATTTTCGACATGCAGGATCTGGCCGGCGCCAAGGCGGGCAGTCTCCCCTACGGCGCCCAGCGCCGCTTGGAGATCGTCCGCGCCCTGGCCACCAATCCCTCCCTGCTGCTCCTGGATGAGCCCGCGGCCGGCATGAACCCCTCCGAGACCGCCGAGCTCATGGAGAATATCGTAAAGATCCGCGACACCTTCCAGATCGCCGTCCTGCTCATTGAACACGATATGAGCCTGGTCATGGGCATCTGTGAGGGCATCTGCGTGCTGAACTTCGGCCACATCATCGCCAAGGGCACGCCCGACGAAATTCAAAACAACCCGGAGGTCATCAAGGCCTATCTGGGCTCCGGGAAGGGGGAGTGACACCATGTCCATGCTGCATGTGGAAAACATCAACGTATACTACGGTGCCATTCACGCCGTCAAGGACATCTCCTTCCATGTGGACGAGGGCGAGGTGGTCACGCTCATCGGCGCCAACGGCGCGGGCAAGTCCACCATCTTAAAGACCATCTCCGGCCTTTTACACAGCCATACCGGCTCCATCACCTTCCTGGACCAGAAGATCGCCGGCGTCCCGGCCCACAAGATCGTCTCACGGGGCCTTGCCCAGGTGCCCGAAGGCCGGCAGGTCTTCCTCCAGATGACGGTGGAGGAGAATCTGGAGATGGGCGCCTACACCCGTCCGGGCAGTGAGGTCGCTCCCGGCCTGGAGACCGTCTACGAGCAGTTTCCCCGCCTGAAGGAGCGCCGCCGCCAGGTCGCCGGCACGCTCTCCGGCGGCGAACAGCAGATGCTGGCCATGGGGCGCGCCCTGATGTCCCGCCCCAAACTGATGATGCTGGACGAGCCCTCCATGGGGCTGGCCCCCATTCTGGTGGAGCAGATCTTCGAGATCATCCAGACCCTCCACAAGGCGGGCACTACCATCCTTCTGGTGGAACAGAACGCCCGGATGGCCCTCTCGGTGGCGGACCGCGGCTATGTGCTGGAGACCGGGCGCATCCTCAAGACAGCCCCCGCCCACACCCTTTTGGAAGACGAGGACGTCAAAAAAGCCTATCTGGGCGGCTGAGAGGCCGTAAAAAGTCCGCCGGCTCTGCCCGTCGGACTTTTTCCCGTTTTTTGCCGCTTTTGTCTTGGCGTATCCGGTGGTATGATAGGAATTGATACGCCGCCGTGGAGGACGGCGCAAAATTCGATCGCATCCGAACAGAGGAGAATCCCAGCCATGCCAAACTATTACGCCCATCTGAGCCTCGGCGCTCAGGTCCTGTCTCAGCTTCCGCAGGAGCTCTCCCTGCTTCTGAACCGGGAGCGTTCCGCCTTCGATCTGGGCTGTCTGGGGCCTGACCCACTCTTCTTTTACCGCCCGACCCTGCCCAACCCGGTCCGCCGGGAGGGCGTCGCCATGCACGCCCGGTCCGCGCTGCCCGTATTCGGCCGCCTACGGGAGGCGGTGGAGGAGGACGCCCCCATGTCCGCAGGATATGCCGCCGGTTTTCTGTGTCATCTGGCCCTGGACAGTGCCTGTCACGGCTGGATCGACCGCAGGGCGGCCGAAGGGACCGTCACTCACCTGGCCATGGAAGCCGAGTTCGACCGCCTGCTGATGGAGCGGGACGACCTGGTATCACTGGGACGTTCCTACCTCCCTCCCATGCCCTCCGGCGAGGTGTTCGCCGCCGCCGCCCGGGCCTACCAGCACACCTCTCCCAAGCAGTTGGAAGAGGGCTATCGCTCTATGCGGCGGGACACCGCCCTCTTCGCCCGTCTCTCCGGCCACCGTCTGAGCCGCCCGGCCAACCGCGCGGTGGGCGCGCTGCCCGGGCTCAAGGCCCTGCAGGGCATCTTCCTCACCGCCGATTCCCACGATGCCTATGCAGAGAGCAACGAATATCTCACCCGCCAGCTCGCGGCCACCGTGGAGGCGGCGGCCAAACAGACGCAACGCTTTTTCCAGGCGGCGGAGTCCGGCGCCCCGCTGGACCCCTGGCTGGACCGGGATTTTAAGGGCAACCGACTCTCCGAGGGGGCCGGCGGTCTGCCTCAGTCCGCACCGGCCTGAGCCTTCCTTTAAAACGGCAAGAGGGCGTATCCCCATGTGGGGATACGCCCTCTTATTGCCCCAGCCCGCCGCCTGCCGGTGTTCTCCTTGCTGCTGGCTGCAGAACATCATTGGAAGTACGCCGCGCCGCTTTCAAAAATAGGCTGGTACTTGTCGCCGGGTATGTTTTTGGCAATGTAGGTCCCCCGCCGCTCGGAGTGGCCCATCTTGCCGAACACCCGCCCGTCCGGAGAGAAGATCCCCTCTATGGCCAGCACGGAGCCGTTGGGGTTGGCGGCAATGTCCATGGAGGGCGCCCCGCCCAAGTCCACATACTGCGTGGCCACCTGTCCCCGGGTGATCAGCTCCTCCAGCAACGCCCCGGGGGCCACGAACTTGCCCTCTCCGTGGGAGACGGGGATAGCGTGGAGGTCGCCCACCTGAGAGCGGAGCATCCAGGGGGAATTCACCGAGGCCACCCGGGTGGTGACATACCGGCTCTGATGGCGGCCGATATCGTTGAAGGTCAGCGTGGCACAGTCCTCGTGCATAGGCCGGATCTCGCCGTAGGGCACCAGTCCCAGCTTGACCAGGGCCTGGAAGCCGTTGCAGATGCCCAGCATCAGGCCATCCCGGTTTTTGAGCAGGTCGTGGACCGCGTCGGTGAGGCGGGGATTACGGAAGAAGGAGCAGATGAATTTGGCGGAGCCGTCGGGCTCGTCGCCGCCGGAGAAGCCGCCGGGCAGGACGATCATCTGGGCCCCCTGGATGGCCTGCTCCAGAGCCTGGGCGGACTGGGCCAGAAGACCGGCGCTCAGATTTTTCACCACCACGATCTCCGGCTCGATGCCCGCCCGAAGGCAGGCCGCAGCGGTGTCGTATTCGCAGTTGGTGCCGGGGAACACGGGGATCACGGCCTTGGGCCGGGCGGTCTTGTGGGCGCACACCGCCGGAGATCGCCCCTCCCAGGAAATGGCCTTCACGCCGCCGGAGGCGGGGGTGCGGGTGGGGTACACCCGCTCCAGCACCCCTTCGGCACACTGCAGCAGCTCCTCAATGGAAGCGGAGTCGTTCTTCAGGGTGACGATGGGCTCGTCAGAGGTATAGCCCAGCAGAAGGGCGCCGGGGATCTCCCTGCCGCATTCGGCCACAATGGCGCCGGGGGTGGGGTCCCAGAAGGGGTCGGACTCCAGGCGCGGGTCGACGAGGAAGCCGATCCGGTTGCCGAAGGACATCTTCATCACGGCCTCTGCCGCCCCGCCGGGTCCCACGGCCCAGGCGGCCTTTACGGTCCCGTCCAGGCACAGGCCGTGAAATTTCGCCCACAGGGCGCTCAGCGCCCCGTAGTCCCGGAAGTCCTCCGGCCGGAAGAGGTAGACCGGGTGCCCCGCCTCCTTGAACTCGGGGGAGAGCACATTGCCGGCTCGCTCCGGGGCGATGGCAAAGGAGATGAGGGTGGGGGGGACGTCCAGCCCCAGGAAAGAGCCGGACATGGAGTCCTTGCCGCCGATGGCGGCCACACCCAGGCCCAGTTGGGCGGACAGGGCGCCCAGCAGGGCGGAGAAGGGCTTGCCCCAGCGCACCGGATTGTCACGCAGCTTTTCAAAGTACTCCTGGAAGGAGAGGTAAGCCCCCTTGGCGTCGCAGCCCGCCGCCACCAGCCGGCACAGGGAGTCCACCACCGAGACAGAGGCCCCTGTGAAGGGATCGCTCTCCATCCACTTGGGCCGGAAGCCCCACGCCATTACCGAGCAGAGGTCCGTCTCCCGCCCGGGGCCCACCGGCAGCAGGGCGGCCATGGCCTGGGTGGGGGTGGTCTGGGTCCTTCCGCCAAAGGGCATCAGCACCGAGCCCGCGCCGATGGAGGCGTCGAACCGCTCTCCCAGCCCCCGCTGGAGGCCCAGATTCAGCTCGGCGGCCAGCCCCCGCAGATCCTGGGCGACGCCGGCCCCCGCCCGCTGCACGGGCGGCACGGTGACGGCGGTGTGCTTGTCCGCCCCGTTGGAGGAGAGGAAGGCCCGGGAGAGGTCTGCGATGACCTCCCCACCCCAACGCATCACCATACGGGGGCTCTGTGTGACCTCAGCCACCACATAGGCCTCCAGGTTTTCTGCGTTGGCGGCGGCGATGAACCGCTCCACGTCCCCGTCGGCCACCACCACGGCCATGCGCTCCTGGCTCTCGGAAATGGCCAGCTCCGTGCCGTCCAGGCCGTCGTATTTTTTGCGGACCTGGTCCAGGTCGATGGAGAGCCCATCGGCCAGCTCGCCGATGGCCACGGACACGCCGCCCGCCCCGAAGTCGTTGCAGCGCTTGATGAGCCGGGTCACCGCCGGGTCGCGGAACAGGCGCTGGATCTTCCGCTCCTCCGGGGCGTTGCCCTTCTGGACCTCGGAGGCCATGGTGTCCAGGCTCTTGAGGTCATGGCTCTTGGAGGAGCCGGTAGCACCGCCGATGCCGTCCCGCCCAGTGCGTCCGCCCAGCAGGATGACCTTGTCGCCGGGCGCGGGCGTCTCCCGGATGACGTTGGCCGCCGGGGCTGCGCCCACCACGGCCCCCACCTCCATGTGCTTGGCCACATAGCCGGGGTGGTAGATCTCGCTCACCATGCCGGTACACAGCCCGATCTGATTGCCGTAGGAGGAGTATCCCGCCGCCGCGGTGGTGCACAGCTTCCGCTGGGGCAGCTTGCCCTCCATGGTCTGGTCCAGCGGGGTGCGGGGGTCGCCGCAGCCGGTGACGCGCATGGCTTGGTACACATAGGACCGGCCGGACAGGGGGTCCCGGATGGCGCCGCCGATGCAGGTGGCCGCGCCGCCGAAGGGCTCGATCTC
>CEAK01014125.1_pt1 | contig 20477 bp, 19 predicted proteins | sample 480681 | NCBI WGS metagenome assembly CEAK01 (sample SAMEA3182071, study PRJEB8094) | gut metagenome | biome: human; feature: gut; material: Stool; isolation source: human stools | place: Canada | collected 2011-12-06 | reverse complement strand
TATGTAAAGCTTTTGCCCTTACAGGTAGGGTGTTCAAAATCTATTAATTTTTCGACACGTTTTTTGCACCGAAATACAAGTTAATTTGCACGAAATCAACGTGTTAAGAATTCAAAAATGTGACATTTTTTAGTTCTGCGCAATATTCGTATCGATAATTATTGAATATCAGTTAGTTGAACCGATTATTCGACTAAAAAACGTGCCAAATTTTAAACGGATTTTGAACACCCTACCTTACAGGGCGAATCGTTGACTGACATCATGCCCTGGGCTAAGAGCTTCTGCCCCTTCAGGGCGTGCTGCTTATATGGGCTGCAAGGGTGGCTTTAGCCGCCCTATTCCTGTTGTTCGTGTTAATTCAGAACACCAGGAATGAATCTCAAATTGCTTTTCCCTTCGACCAGTGAACTTCGTTTCTTGACAAAAGAATTACCATTGGCAAGGGAACTCAAACAATAAGGCTGTTGTCTTAACTCCTTAACTCCCTTAACTCCCTTAACTCCCTTAACTCCTGAACATCTCCCGAAAAATCTCCCTTACCCCCCAAAAAATAAACAAAAACCATTAATAAATATGCAACTCAGACTATACGAAAAAGCAGAGCTTGCCATGCTCTACTTCCCCCATTCGACCCCCAAGGTCGCAGTCAACCGACTCTCACGTTGGATCAAGAACATTCCCGAACTCTACGTCGCACTGCAACGGTGCAACGTAGGGAAGAACTCTCATTTCTACAGCCGCCAGCAAGTAGATCTCATCTTTCAGTACCTTGATGAACCCTGAAGCATGCTGTAGCAGCTCATGCTGCTACAGCTCTTTGCAAAGAACTGTCCGAAACTACTCCCGTCCTCCTTCCCTTGCCATAAGGATTCTTTCGAAACCCACCCCGTCTTTCTTTTGCCATAATGAGGGATTTTTTCTAAACCCCACCAGTCATACATTACCGTAATTTTTTTTCGAAAACCCACCAGTCCTCCCTTACCCTTAAGGGAGGCTCCACCGCTTTCCCCAAGCCCCTTTCCCCTCAGGGGACAGGGGATGTGCCAACCGCCCTACTCGGTGCTCAAACCGCTTCGCTATAAGGTTGGCGGACCATCAGAGGTCTCGCCAGCAGCAGAGCTGCGGTTTTTTGTGCGGGGATAAACCCGCTTTCACTCAAGGACTTGCTTCGGGACAGCCTGGTAGATGCTTAGGGACTGTTTGGTAGATGCTTAGGTGTTGCTTGATGATGCTGTGACAACACAAAACCTCCTGAAAATCTCTCCATTTGCAGAAGTGGAGTAAAAAATGCAGAGATTCTTTGCTTTTCAGAAAAGAAATCGTATTTTTGCAGCAATAAAAAAGATTTTATTATGGATGTAACAATACAATCGGTCAATTTACAACTTCCGAGTTCAGACATTCAGTTTTTGAAGGAATTGGCTAACAGGATGGGATGGAAAGCCAATACTGTAAACTCAGAAACTTCCAAGACAGAGTTGGACAAGGCCATTCTTGATGTTAAGAAGGGAAACGTGAAAAACTTCGACACATTAGAGGAAATGATGAACTATTTAGATGCTTAAAAATATATAAGTTACAACTCTCTGGAAGATTTAAGAAATCGTACAAGAAGTGTATCAAACGAGGATATGACAAGTCTTTGTTTGAGGAAGTTGTGACTATTTTAATGAAAGGAGAACAATTACCTGCAAAATACAAAAATCACCCATTGCATGGCAATTATGAAGGTTGAACAGCATTTATGAATTTGGCAAAGCTGCATAAGTAATTCACTCAAGTTTCATATGTTCAGAAGTTAAGGGAGTTAAGGGAGATGTTTAGGAGTTAAGACAACAGCCTTATTGTTTGTATATTTAGCTGTAAAGCATATGGCTTTAACTTTTTAAACTTCCCTATTTGCGAAAGTTGAGTTAGATGAATTTTAAAGCTTTTGCCCTTACAGGGCGCATTGCTCATTGCCTTTATACCCAGGGCGCTGCCCTGGGCTAGGAGCTTCTGCCCCTTCAGGCGTGCTGCTTCCATGAGCTTCTTGACCATCATGGCGTGCTGCTATAGGCTTCTTGGCCTTTCTGCAGCTCCTTCGCTCTCTCGTGTCCATGCGGTCGCATACCGCAAAATGCAGCTCTGCTGCTGGCGAAGACCTCTGATGGTCCGCCAACCTTATAGCGAAGCGGTTTGAGCACCGAGTAGGGCGGTTGGCACATCCCCCTGTCCCCTGAGGGGAAAGGGGCTTGGGGAAAGCGGTGGACCCTCCCTTAAGGGTAAGGGAGGACTGGTGGGTTTTCGAAAAAAAACTCATTAATACTAAGGAAATCAGGTGTTTTTTTGAAATCCCCTTTACAATCAATTGCGAAATGATGCAATCAAAAAGCATCATTTCGCATCATTTGGCACCATTTCTCATGACATGTTTTATTTGGCATCATTGCCAAATAAAATCATCGTATCTTTGCATTGTCATTCAGAGAGAATGAACTTAGTGCACTCAAGTAATACATTAACCAAAATCTAAAAGAACTATGATTCTCTACAAGTTAGTAAAAAACAACAACAAAAAGTTCCCAGGAACGTACGGCAAGTACTATGCCCGTCCTGCAGTCACCGCAACCATCAGCATCGACCAACTCGCCGAGCACATGTCGAGCCACAACACACCCTTCTCGGCAGGAGCCGTACGCGGCATCCTCACCGACATGGTGAAATGCGTCAAGGAACTCGTCCTCAGCGGCTACTCCGTGAAGATCGACGACCTCGCCATTTTCTCCATTGGCATCCGACCCAAGAAGGGAGCCGACACGAAGGAATCCTTCACCGTGGCGAAGAACATAGAGGGCGTCAAGCTCCGTGCCCGTGCCACAGGCAAGCTCACCAACAGCCGTCTTGACCTCGACGCCACCCTCAAGGATGCAGCCGACATCCTCGTCACCTCTTCCACCACGAAGCCAGGCGGCACCACAGGCGGAGGCACCACTACCCCTTCCGGTGGCTCAGGCAGCAACCCATCTGGCGGCACAGGCAGTAACCCTTCAGGCGGCACAGGCAGCAACCCATCCGGTGGCGAGAATACCGGCGGCGATGGAGAGTAATGTCTTAACTCCCTTAACTCCCTTAACTCCTCGAAAGAAAAAACATTAACCATTAAAAAAATTAAACCATTATGAAAAAAGAAACATTAAAAAATATCATCAACTTCGTCATCACCGTTCTCACCGCCATTGCCGGCGCCTTCTGCGTCACCAGCTGCGGCAGAATGTAGACGAACCACCCCATCGTTTGTTAACCCAAAAAAATCTAACGACAATGAAAAACCACCGTAATATCTCTCTCATCGTGCTGCATTGCAGCGCGACGAGAGTCACCCAGAGTTTCACCATCGAGCAGCTCGAAGCCTGCCATAAAGCCCGTGGCTATAGCAGCGTCGGCTATCACTACTACATCACCCGCGACGGCACCCTTTACCCCTGCCGACCCGAGAACGAAGTAGGCGCCCACGCCCTCCACTTCAACAAGAACAGCATAGGCATCTGCTACGAAGGCGGACTCGATGCCAAGGGTCGTCCTGCCGACACCCGTACCGAAGCACAGAAGATCACCATGGAAGAATTACTCCGCAGCCTCTGCGTCGACTTCCCCGATGCCGAGATCCTCGGTCACTGCGACCTCCCCGGCGTCCGCAAGGCCTGTCCCTGTTTCGACACCCGCAAATGGCTCAAGGAGATCCATTTCCACATCTGAAACTCCTTAACTTCCTTACTCAAGTTTCGCAAGTGGTTTAAGTACGGGCTGAAGGCCCAGAAGCTCTTAGCCCAGGGCATCGCCCTGGGTTTTTTATGTTCGCAAACCCGGCGCCCTGTAAGGGCAAAAGCTTTACATATCGCAACAGATTTACCATTTTTATTATGTGTATTTTAAAGCTTTTGCCCTTACAGGGCGCATTGCTGACTGACCTCATACCCAGGGCGTTGCCCTGGGCTATGAGCTTCTGCCCTTTCAGGGCGTGCTGGGTAATTTCAATCATACAGGAGGGCGTATTGGGCTTCATGGCCTTTCTGCAGCTTCTTCGCTCTCTCATATCCATGCGGTCGCATACCGCAAAATGCAGCTCTGCTGCTGGCGTAGACCTCTGATGGTCCGCCAACCTTATAGCGAAGCGGTTTGAGCACCGAGTAGGGCGGTTTCCTCTTCTTCCCTGAGGGGAGAAGACCGAGATGAGAGGTGGACCCTCCCTTAAGGGTAAGGGAGGACTGGTGGGTTTTCGAAAGCCCCCTCATTAATGGTAAAGAGGGACGGGGTGATTTTAGAAAAAATCCCTCTATCAAACAATTTAAAAATTTACATTCTCTTCCGCAGCCATACCCATGTCCTCCCTTTCCGGCAGCCTGTATCTCAGGTCCCTGTCCTGGATGAAGATATGGTTGAGCGTGAAATGGGTTATTTCCTGTACTTAATCAGTTCACTTCCACTCATATATACAGGCTGACCCTCAGCATACTCATCTTTCTGCTTCTGGTCGGCCATAAAGCGTTCCCTGTCAGCCTGTATAATCTTCTGAATATCAAACTCACCAAGCGTTATCTCTTCATCAAAGAAATAACACAGGTAGGCATCATGCTGGGGATTGACATATCCTGTATCAAGCATTTGTTGTCGCTTCAATTCACCAATGTTCTTCACACGAAAAGCCTTATATACCTTGTTCTCACCTTTCATGTAGAGCAGTACATACTTGGCATGTTTCACATACTCACGATCCTTCAATACTCCACCATGCACATCCTTACCAATTCTTACATTATAGGCATCATCGCGTTTGCCACCCTTGCGACTGAATATCCAATTCAGATGGTCTACACCATTCACGATACCGACAAGAAACGTAGTGTCGGCATAGTTCTCCACATAGTGCATCGTAAGAAACTGCCTTGGAACCTCATTGTGAGGTCTCGGCACCACAACTGGCAATTCATTTTCAGGAAGAGTTCTTGGGTCAACACCCAAAGGACATTTAGCAATATAGAATGCCTGTTGCAAAGCAAACATAACAGCATCGTTGTCATTGGCAACCTTAATACGAGTCTGGGCATCCTGCTCTTTCTCTGGTTTACGTAAGGCAAGAGAGAAATACTGCTGATCACTGCCTTCCCTATTGTCGAACGGATGATATACCTTGCCAAGTAGCAACTGAAAATTTTCCTTGATATACGATTCAGCATTTACATCAGCATGAGCTGTCATGGCATAAAACTCAAAGTTGTCTTTTAACATAGCCTGTATCTCCCTGCGAAACATCTTCCGCACGTTGTTACGCCAAGCTACCTGAGTCGCATAGTTATTCCTGCCATAGAGAGCTATAACAAAGAGGAAATTGACATCATAATGAGCCAACAGGAACGTATCTCGGTCGAAAAGACGATTATCAAACTGCCTGCTCAGATAATATTGTTGTCTTCGCAGGGAAGCCTCCTTATCATTGTCTATCAGCTGTATATCGTCTTCAGGACGCAGTACATTCTGATTGGCAGAAATAAAGAAATTAGGAATTACATTGTATCCCTCAGTCACATCATCACGCAGCTTCACGTGTCCAACCTTCTCTGCGGGCTTGCCATCATTAAACAAATCGATATTCCATTGAATGACATTTCTGGCATAGGTAAACTGCTTGTATACGGCCTCCCTGCCAAGCGAGTTTCCTCGTTTATAATATTTAGAGTCGCCAATATAGTATATGGTATCATCATTATCGTTATTAGTCAGTTCCTGATACTGGAACATGTGGTCAACCCGCTTTCCGTCTTCTTGGTCAATCAGTTCCTTTGGCAACTTCTGGTCACCAGCTATTAGTTCATCAATGATAGCCTCGAAAACCACATGAAAACTCTTAACCAACAGGTACTCACGTTGGTCTACATTCATATTAATCTGGTAAGGATGCTCAAAGAAAGCATAACAAAGCTCCCATAGTTCAAGTGCTTTGTCGGAGAAATACTTATACTTGATTTGCTTCAGTCGGCGCTTACCAAATCCTTTCACGTAATGCTCAAACATCTTTCCTTTAATAACAGGAAAGTTCACGTTTATTTTTACAGGAAAGCCATACTCATCCTTCATGTGTTGAAGAATGCTGTAAAAGATAACCAAAAGTTCCTCATCGAAATTAATCTTTCGTATCTTGTTGACAGGATTCAGATATGCTACATCCATATATGATCCTGTACCACTTCTTCTTGATATGACTGCTTGCGACTTTCATATCGTTCTTGTCCAGTTTATCTTATTATAACCTGAGTGCAGGTTCTTCATGGTAAACATCACGAAACTCTCATTGTCTTTGTTCCATTGCTGTATGGCAAGCAGGACATCAAGAAACGTATTAGACTTTCTTCTTTTGGCATGCCCCATCATAGGAGCACGTTTATGCAACACAATAGACGGAGTTGCCTTCTTACCTCCCATTCTGTCGTATTCATGATCCTTAAACACACATATAGCACGATATATCCAGACAGAAAGATTATACAGGAAGTTGCGCTCCTCTGTCGTCAGTTCCTTGCATTCGTCTGCCATAATCAAATCTCTCGGAGTGATGTGTCCAAAGACCTTCTCTTCACCCAACTTTCCTTCCAACAGCACCTTAGGCAAGATGAAGACACAATCATTTACTGCAGGGTCAGGATTGAAGTAGTAGCCCACATAACTGAGGCTTACTTTTCCATTCACGTCTTGAAGCACACCAAGTCCTTTGAAAACATCATAAACGTCCTCATAGTCATATTGGTATTCCTCGATTAGTATGCGCATGTGATTATTCTGTTAATGTGTCAACTATCCAACCTTGAGTATTCGCAAATTTGATAATGAAATCTATGTTATACTTGTTCCACCATGTTAGAACCTTGTACTTGATACCATCGGATGATGTTTGTTCTGCACCGAAACATGGAGTATAGCTACCAGTAATATCTTCTGTACGTGCCAATACACCCCTATATCTATACCGTTTATCAACAGTATCATCAAAGGCCAAGTCACTTTGTAGTTCCGTAAATGTCTTGTCACGGTGTTCGTTGATGTATTTCATCACTATGTTATATCCAAGATCTTTCTTGGATAGTCGCAAATTACCATCAAATGAATATTTTGTGTAGTCTATTGCGTTGCCGTTCTTATCTCCATCTACTTCTACTGGAACATCATCAATAGTCTTGATATTATTATCTCCAACTACTCCAACCAAAAACTTTCTTATTGCCGCTAAATTCACCTTGTTGTCGTTACCATAGAAAGCATCAAAAGATATTTCTGCGCCAGCATCATCACTTACCTTGAAAAGTGAGATATCACCATCCTTAAATACATCATTCCAAAGATAGAACAACACTTTTCCAACAAACATCTCTTCTGAAATCTCATCGCTGTCCTTTGAGGGTTTGCAGAAGTAATAACCCAGTTTCTTGTCATCACTGTTAGTCTCCTTTGCTATGCAGTCATTGATTTTTGAAACAAAAGTCCACCAGTCGCAGTATTCATTACCACACAGAATTTTCCAACCTTTGCCTGCATCTGCAATCTTCATGTATCTCCATTCCCAGCGACGCTTAAAAGCAGAATCTATGGGGAACAGACTTTGGTCGCTGGTATTCATCGTTGCCCAAATATAAAAATTGGGTGGCAGAAGCAATACCTCGCCATTCTTTACAGCTTCAGAAATACCATCATAATCAGGTACGGCTTCATCAATATCAAGATCTCCCTGAAGGCCATATTCTCCACCTTCCTTGAAAGCTTTGTTTATCTCATTCTGCAGGTCTGTATCTGCAACAATAGGATATGTAGAAAAACCGCTGTCGCTGTTACGATCAAGCAACTGGAACAAGTCTCCAAAGATCTGGGCACAGTTACCTCGATTCATCTCCTCTATTATCAAAAACTGAGGTTCAGCATTCTCGCCATTTCCTGCATATTTTTGCCATGCACTCAAATAGGCTTTCAGAAAAGCCTGCTTAACAAAAGAATAGGTGATTCTGGGTTCCTTTATCTCCTCACCATTCTCCATTAGAGGACCTTGTGCTCCATATATATATCCCTCTCCCATTATTGGTTTATATGCACCCACAAATGTAGAGTAGTCGCTGTCTGGATGGAAAGTCGTGCGAATGACACTTGCACCCTTAGTATATTCCTTAATAAAGAACGACTTACCTGTACCAGGAGCACCAAAGAATATCTGTTGAAGAGGTAGATTATCAAATGATTTAGTTATCTTGACATGAGATTGACTCTGTGGAGCAAACAAACATTCTTCCTTAGAATTAATAACCATTTTCGCCATTTTATAGAGTGTAGAACTATATCCATACTCATATTTATCCACATCAGAAGTTCCGCTAAGTTCATTCCTTGCTTGCATTGCGGTATTATGAGGATGTATTTTGAAATAGGCAATAAACTCTCCCAAGATTTTCTTTGAAATTGTACGAATTCCGCATGCCCCATTAGATACGTTTTTAACTAAATGTAAGCGGCTCCGCATTTATACCTTGCCCTTTATCGTAAAAGTTCTTACCTTTGCACCATAATTTTAAAAGCAACGAAATTATGAGAGCAACAGAACGTTATGAGAGGGCATGGAATGCCTTCCAGATTCATTTGAATCATAATCCAAAAGCCAGTTTGATTCCTTTTTTAAAGGAACGGCATGTAAACCATCGCTCGATGCATAGATGGATGTCAGAGAAAGGTTATTCTGTTAGGTTAGCCAAACAGCAGATTCGTCTGCTTCAGGCCGAAGCCCGTAAGGAATGTTCCGAGGCAATAGCCAAGGACACTGGGATGATGTTCCTTCCCATGGAAATGCCATCCGAACCCGTCTGTCCAGAGAACTATCTTTTTGGCATAACCCTAACCTTCCCAAATGGAACGATAGTCACCATCAAGAAAGGTAGCGCCAAATCTGTCATGCATCTGATGAAACTTTATGAAAAGGAGGATATGCTATGTTTGGACTAAACGAAAATACCCAGTATTACGTCTGCCAGCGATATGTCCGAATGAACATGGGCATAAATGGCCTGTACCAGATTGTGAGGACGGAGATGGAACTTCCGCCACTCGGTGGTGCCGTCTTCATCTTCTTCTCAAAGAACCGCCAGCAGGTAAAAATGCTCAAATGGGATGGCGACGGTTTCCTGCTGTATCAGAAGCGACTGGAGCGAGGAACCTTTGAATTACCATTCTTTGATCCCCAAAGCAAACAATGCAAAATGCTTTACAAGATGTTATCTGCCATCATGAGCGGAATTTGCCTGAAAAGTATGAGATATAGAAAACGGCTTAATCTGTAGGTGTGTAAGGTTGCGTTTAATAGGTTGTATATCAGTAAGATAGCAAAAAATAAATATCTGAAAAGCCTTGCATGTCTCGATATTTTTTCGTACCTTTGCACTATGAAAAAGGACGAAATTATAGTACTTTTAAAGGAACAGCTTCAGCTTGCAAACGAACAGCTTCAGCAAGCTAATGCTACGGTGAGTTCGTTGACTACACAGGTCAACGAACTCATTGAACGTATAAAGTCATTAGAAGAACTACTCGTCCAGAAAGGAATCGCCATTGACAAAGCGAATCGTCAGAACAAGGCACTCGGCAAGCTCGTTTCAGGCAAGAAGTCCGAACGTCAGGAGAAGAATCTGCAAGATTCAATGACTCAGGAAGAATTTGACAGGAAGAAAAAAGAGCAGGCAGAAAAGAGAAAGGAGCGCAAAAACAATGGGGCCAAGCGTGACATGCATTATGAGATGGAGGAGAAACATGTTACGGTTAATCCAGACATGGATGCGGAACTTCTGAAGACGCTGCGCATCTATGGCACCCGCACCTGTGTGCGTTACAGCATGGAACCCATCAAGTTCATCAAGACCGTATATCACATCAACACTTATACGGATGGAAATGTCCTGTATCCGGGGAAGACCCCACCAGCGTTGCTGCTGAACTCATCCTATACATCTTCCTTTGCAGCAGGTCTCCTGCAGTTGCGGTATATCTATTCCATGCCTGTGGAGCGAATCGTCAAATACTTTGCCGACAGTGGGTTCACGTTGAGGAAAGCCACGGCAAACAAGCTGATTGCCAGAAGCGCAGACGTACTGGAGAATATCTATAGAGCCATCTGCCAAACGGTGTTACAGCAGGATTATGTTACGGCAGATGAAACTTATCATAAAGTACTGCTGACGAGGGTAAAGCCTACAGACAACGGCTCGAAGAAAGGCTACCTGTGGGCGGTAAGCGCACCTAAACTGGGACTTGTGTTCTTCGTATATGAGGATGGTTCACGTTCAGAGCAGGTCATACTTGATGTGTTCTCGGATTATAAAGGTACAGTACAGAGTGATGCGTATGCTCCTTACCGAAAACTGGAGTCGGATGCCTATCCGGACATTATGAGAATCGCCTGTCTGCAGCATGTCAAGAGAAACTTCATCGACTGTGGCAAGGACGACAGGGATGCACAGGAAGCAGCAGTCATCATCAACAGATTTTATCAAAAAGACAAAAAGCATAAGGTTGGCGTCAATGGATGGACCGTAGAGAAACATCTGGCTTATCGGCAATCATACGCACCGGACATTTTGCAGGATTTATTAGAGAAACTGGAGGAATTATCTTCCAGGAAGGATCTGCTGCCCAAATCGCCCTTGGCGCAGGCCGTCGGTTATGCCCTTAACGAGTATAATGCCATTTGTGACATTTTTAAAAGAGGTGATACTGCTCTCGACAACAATTATATTGAGAGAATCCAGAGGTACATATCGCTGTCAAGGAGAAACTCGTTATTCTTTGGTTCGCACGAAGGTGCAAGACGGGGAGCTATCCTATATTCTATCGCTATCTCATGCAAGCAGAATGGAGTCAATCTGTTTGAATACATTAGCGACGTCATAGAAAAGACCGTAGAATGGCAACCTAATACCCCATTGGAAAAATATAGAGACTTGCTTCCTGACAGATGGAAAAAGCAGTAACAGCATTAGTTTAATCAGCTGTTACTGCTTTTTTTGAATTATGCAAGGTATAAACGCGGAGACGCTTACAACTAAATAACAAAGTCTGTCTTTGTCTACAATTTCAACTTGACCATCTCGGGATTGGTCACCAATATTTAGTTTGTCATATTCTTCTATCATAATCTGGGAATATTAAGTTTGTATTTTAGCTGTAAAAGTACTGCTTTTTATCAAAAGCAGAACATAATTTACATATTTTATGAATATGAAAGAGCTGTTTTTTCTATATTTGTCCATCTTTCTTATTTCTCCAAATACTCCAACACTTCCCTATCTGCGGGCAACCAGTTGACACTTTGCAGATTATCTAAGGACAACCATTTGGCTGCTTCATGTTCTAAAAGGGTAAGGTTGCCACTCTCTACTTTACACAGATAACAATGCATCGTGAGATGGAAATGGGGATAATCGTACTCTACGGTATGAAGCAATTTACCTACGGATATTTCTGTAGCCAACTCCTCACGTATTTCACGACGGAGTGCCTGTTCGGGGCTTTCTCCTATTTCTATCTTACCACCAGGGAACTCCCACCAGTCTTTCCATTCGCCATATCCTCGTTGGGTGGCAAATATTTTGCCGCCATTGCAGATGATGGCGGCAACTACTTCTATTTGTTTCATATCTCGTGTCGTTACACAGCCTTAGCCGATTCAAGAATAAATCCTGGAATAGATTGTTGCATATTCCAAATGACATTCATAGGGCATTCATTATGACAGCTATCAAAGTCCATAAATCCAAGACAATAGTAAGCATTGGTCAATCCATATTCGTCCTGCTTTGAATCACGGACAAAGAGCAGGAACTTCCATCCATTCTCACGCTGCTGAATGATACGCTGTCCCTCTTCACTATTCTGACGAACTTTGTTCATTGATTGCCAGTGGAACAGCTCGGGCGATATGGCATAATCTTCATATAGTGTGCTGGGCGAATATTCCTTATCGGATTTATTCAATGTCACAAAGACCATGGCAAATTTGCGCTCCTTATTATATTGTGTGCCCAATACCTGCCAGCGTCCCAGTTTATTCTCCAAGAGTAAATGAATCTCGTCTGAGCTATAGCAGCCAAAGAGTTCTATCTCGGCTTGATCATCTACTTTCAACCAGTTGGTGGTTTGGTTCAACTGACTTTGACGAAGTGAAACCATAAAGCTAAGTTCCTCCATGAACCACTTAAGACTGGCTACAGAACGAACAGCATCAGAACAACTTGCAAAAGATTGCTGATATAGTTTGTTTACTTTTTGAATGTCATCCATCCATACAGTATAATAGAACAACTGGAAGAATTTATCTTCTCGAGCCGTAGCATTTGAAGGATGAACCATTCCGTTGCTTATCAGTTTCAGAAGATATTCAAGATACTGATAGCTGTTGGTATGGAAGAGACGAGCCAAGCCGCCTTCTAATAACTTCGTGTACTTACTTTGCTCATCAAAGTCGGGCACATCAATGCCTGACTGCTTCTTTAAGCGAGCCCACGAGCCCGGTGATTTGTAGACGATTCGCCAATCAAGATCAAAGTTATTAATGAAGTTCTCATAAGTAAGATCTTGCCCCGTGTTCTGGGTAAAAGAACGACATTCTTTTCTCAACCGAGAAAGATTAAATATGGCTTCATGAATATTTTTAAGAATATATGATTGTGCTCGTTTCTCCATCGTGATGGTACAACCACGTGGCAAGAAGATAAAGCCATTCTTTATCTCCTTCTCTATACTCTGAGAGGAACGTCCTACGAGAGCACGAAAACGACTCTCGTAATTATACGACTGGTTGGCCTGAGCTACAAAATCGAGCACTGTTAGACAGGTCTTGCCATCAGCCAATCGTAATCCTCGACCCAGCTGCTGCAAGAATATGGTCAACGATTCGGTAGGACGCAAAAACAAGACTGTATCTATCTCGGGAATATCGACACCCTCGTTCATGATATCTGCTACACAGAGATAGTTGATTTCTCCATGTGCAAGCATCATTGAAGCATGGCTTAACTCTGAGGAATTGCGTGAAGTGACAGCCATTGATTTGTATCCATGACTTCGGAACATGGTATCCATATAATTAGCATGGTCTATGCTACAACAGAAACAAACGGCCTTACATTCATGGGGATCATTCACGTAATTGTCCAGGGCTTTCTGTATAATACCAAAACGCTGTGCATTGTTATTATACACTTGATTCAGTTCGGATACATCATATTTGTCGCCTTTGCAGGCAAGCCTGCTCAAGTCTACACTATCGTCTGTGACACAGAAATAATCGAAAGGTGACAAGAGCTGCTGATTAAGCGCTTCCTGCAAACGGATTTCTGCAGCAAAACGATTATTGAAATCGGGGCGAATCTCTTTGCCATCCATTCGTTCTGGAGTAGCAGTAAGACCTACAAATATCTCGGGCTTAAATCTATTAAAGAGCTCACGATAACTACCTGCAGCACTATGATGTACCTCATCAATGACTATGTAATCATAATAATCTGGACCCATACGTTCAAAGGTGTCCCAGTTATTATTCAAGGTCTGGATGGTAATAAACAGATGTTCAAGACTACTATTATAATATGGTTTTGTCTTACCTGTCCATATCTCTCCAAAATTACTGTCTACCAAGACAGAGCAATAAGTACTGCGAGCTTGATTGAGAATCTTTTCTCGATGCACTACAAACAATAATCGTGCATTTCGTCCATGTTCTTTCTTGAATTTCTTGTTATAATCTTTGAAATCAAAAGCACTAATAGCTGTCTTGCCTGTACCTGTGGCAGCTATGATGAGGTTTTTATAACTATGAACAATGTTGCGCTCAAACTGTAATTTCTCGAGCACCTTTATTTGATGTGTCTTACGTTCAAAACGAGTAACATACTCACTTGCTGATTTCTGATCACAGCTGACATGGCGCTCGTTCCAGATAGACTCTTCAAATCGACAAAGCGCTTCTTCGGTATCAAGCTTCTCAAAATCATCACTATTCCAATAACTATCAAACGTAGCTTTGGTCTTATTGATAATATGTGGATTCTCTATGGTCGTGATACGCAAATTCCACTCCAATCCCTTAGTCAAAGCAGACCGGCTGAGATTGCTCGAACCAATATATGCTGTATCAAAATTTGTTTTACGGGTAAAGATATAAGACTTAGCATGTAAACGTTCCTGCTTTGTATTGAAAGATGCACGTATCTCAACATTGCCCAACTCTCTAAGACCATACAACATTCGCACTGCTTTTGGGTCTGTGGCACCCATATAAGTAGTTGTCATGACTCGTAATCTGGTCCCAGAACGCTGAACAAACTCACGTAGTGAATCAATAATTAGTCGTAGACCCTCAAACTTGATAAATGAGACTAACAGATCTATTTCATCTGCTGTCTGGATATCTCGTCTTATTTCTTCATCAATAGAAAGATCGTTTCCACCAGTAAACAGATTGCTTACTCTATATCCAGAAATGGGTTGGTTCTTGACTTTCGCTGCGATTTGTTCATTGGTATATCCCACCTTGTCATAAATGCCTCGAAGAAAAAACAGCTTGTTTTCTTCTGAAAGTAAATCTGGTGTGATTTCTATTCCCTCTGCATTCCATTCGTGTTCTATAAATTTAAGAATACGATTGACGACTTCTACTTGTGCGGAAATCGTATCATTGGCATCTTTACGCTTGAAATAATCTTTTAAGATACCTGAAACTATTTCAGTCAAATATTCAGCCAACATCTTGTAAGATTCAGCGCTATCTATATTCTCTTTTTTAACCAAGAACTTAGACTCGGATAAATCATCAAGCTTATCTTGAATGGCTTGAGAAATCAGTGTCTCGTAAACACCAGGATTTAAAATGATATTCGACATAATTTACTATTTACAGAATAATATCGTTATCACACTACTTTGTATAATTCTTACATTTTAAAATATGAGGCAGGATTATATTTGTTAGTGCTTTATTAGCTGTAAAAGTAATGCTTTTTATCTAAAAAGAAAAAGAATTTACATATTTTAAAATTAGAAACTGATGTTTTATGGTATTGGAATAATACAGACAGGCTGCTTTGCGGCTTCTTACGTCCAAAATTCGGAGTCGCCAGTGGGTTGCATCTCGCCTCCACAACGGGGGCATGTGTGGTGATCCCAGAGATGTATGCGGTCGGAACCGCAACGGAGGCAGAGTCTGCCTACAAGAGAGTTGAAACTGGGGGCGGCATCTCCTATGACGCCGCCTACGACAAGGGGGACTATGTTGTGGCAGTCGGGGCAGGTCATGGCTTCTATGTGTTGGCCCATGAAGCCACGGCCTTCATATATGTCCGTGGCGTAGCCGCATTTCTTGCATTTATATTTGCTTTTTCTTGACATAATAGTGTTTTTTTGTTTTTTTTCAAAAAAACTAAAAGGCTTTTCTTTACCATTAAAGAGGGATTTTTCGAAAACCCACCAGTCCTCCCTTACCCTTAAGAGTTCCTTCGAAAACCCACCAGTCCTCCCTTACCCTTAAGAGTTCCTTCGAAAACCCACCAGTCCTCCCTTACCCTTAAGGGAGGGTCCACCTCTCATCTCGGTCTTCTCCCCTCAGGGAAGAAGAGGAAACCGCTCCTCCTCGTCGCTCGTAACCATTTCATTCTATGGTTGGCGGACCATCAGAGGTCTTCGCCAGCAGCAGAGCTGCGTTTTTTTGTGCGGGGATGAACCCGCTTTCACTCAAGGACTTGGTTGCGGGTTGCTTGCTCGATGCTTGATGCTTCCTGGGGGCTGGGGAATGCTGCCAAGGGTTATTTGGAGAGTTTCTCGGTCAACATGTTCTTGAGGAAGAGGGTGTTGCCGAGGATGTAACGACGCCACATGCGGCGGGGCTCTTTCAGGAGACGGTAGAGCCATTCGAGACCGTGGTTCTGCCACCATAAGGGGGCACGCGCTACGGTGCCGGCAAAGAAGTCGAAGACGGCTCCGATGGTGCCTACATGACAGTGGATGTCGAGCTCTGACCAGTGGGAATAGGTCCACTTCTCTTGCTTCGGAGCAGTCATGCCTATCCACAACAGGTCGGGATTGGAGGCATGGATGGCGGTGATGATGGCGCGGTTGTCCTCGTCGGTGAACTCGGGCTTGTAAGGGGGTGAATAGGTGGCTACCTTGAGATGGGGATATACCTCGGCGGCTCGCTTCACTATCATGTCGAGTACTTTCCGAGAGCTTCCCATAAACATCACTGTCTTAGGACTTTCGCCTTTGGCGGTTGATGCTTCACTCTCACGTTCAAGACGGTTCATCTCATAGTCGAAGAGATCCCATCCTGCGATGCGCTCACGAGGCTGCGACTTCGCTCCTATCCATCGGCAGGCTTTCACGATGCTCACTCCGTCGGGGATGAGTACGTCGCCACACGACAGGGCCTCGGCAAAGAGGGGATCCTTCAGGGCTGTGTTGTAGGAATGGGCGTTGATCGTATTGATGAGCAGCTTGCCCTCGGGGAGGGTGGATAGCTCGGCCTTGCTGCCTAATATCGTTAATGTCTTCAGTCGGAACATATGTCTTTGTGTTATTTGAATTGAAATTCTTAGACTCGACAAAGGTATGGCTTTTCTATGAGACTGCCAAATATTTATTAAGAAATCAGTGAAAAGAGTAAGAATGTTTGGCTAATTGAAAACTATTTCCTATTTTTGCAAAAACAATGGAAACTTTACTTTTGCTAACCGGGGAAGCTTCTTTAACTTATCGAACTTCCATACTTGAAAAAGTAAGATAAATTAAATAATATATATGACACAGCAAGAAATGCTGATGAGGCAATGGGTGGATAAACTGAACCTGGCCTCGGAGGCTTACTATAACGGCAAGGGGGAACTTATGAGCGACTACGAATGGGACGCTCTGTTCGACCGGCTGAAAAGCTTGGAGGAGGAAACGGGGATCACCCTGCCCGACTCGCCTACTGCCAAGGTGTCGGAAGACAACGTGGCGGGACAGAAGGAGGAACATGAGTTCCCTGCCCTGTCGCTTGCCAAGACGAAGAGTGTGGCAGAACTGGTGAAATGGGCTGACGGAAGGTGTATCTGGCTGTCGTGGAAACTGGACGGTCTGACTCTTGTCGTGACCTACGACAACGGTAGGCTGACCAAGGTGGTGACTCGTGGTAACGGGCATATCGGTACCAACATCACTCATCTGGCACCTGCCATCGCGGGTATTCCTCAACAGATAGACGAGATGGGACACTTGGTGATTCGTGGCGAGGCAGTGATCTCTTATCCTGACTTCGAGCGATTTGTGTTGGAGACGGAGGGCGACTTTGCCAATCCACGCAACCTGGCTTCGGGTTCGCTGGCTCTGAAGGACATCGAGGAGGTGAAGCCTCGACATCTGCAGTGGATTCCCTTTACCTTAGTATATACGGAGCACGACATCACCTCGTGGGGCGAGAGGATGGACTTCCTGGTTTCGCTGGGCTTCAATCCCGTGGAGCGCGAACGCATCGACCACCCTACTGCTGAGAATATCCAGGCGGTGGTGGACCTCTTCACCCACAAGGTGACGAACAAGGTGTTCCCCTTCCCTGTCGACGGTCTGGTGATAGCCTATGACGATACGGTGTATGCTGCTACGGGGTCGGTGACAGGCCATCATGCTACACGTGCGGGCTATGCCTTCAAATGGCAGGACACGCATGCCGATACTACCCTGGACCACATTGAATGGTCGTGTGCCGCTAATACGATTTCGCCCGTGGCTGTCTTCACGCCTGTGGAGTTGGAGGGTACTACCGTGCAGCGTGCCTCGCTCTGTAACATCAGTGAGTGTGAGCGTCTGGGCATCGGGGGCAAGGGTACGCGTCTGCAGGTGATCAAGGCCAACAAGATTATACCGAAGGTGATTCGCATCACTGAGAAGGTGGGTGTGCTCGAGGTGCCTGAGGTGTGCCCTGTATGTGGTGCACAGGCGGTGGTGACGGAGAGTGAGAGCGGCACGAAGACGCTGCACTGCACCAACCCCGACTGTACGGCCAAGCAGCTGAAGAAGTTCTCGCGATTCGTGAGCAAGGAGGGTATCAACATCGAGGGTATCTCGGAACAGACGGTTTCGCGATTTATCAACTGCGGTTTCATCCACGAATATGCCGACTTCTATCATCTGTCGCAATACAGCCACCAGATTGCTACCTTCGAGGGGTTCGGCCGCAAGTCGGTGCACAACCTCTTGGAAAGTATCGAGAAGAGCCGTACCACCGACGGTCGTCATCTGCTCTATGCGCTCAGCATTCCGCTGTGTGGCGGAGATGTGGCGAAGAGACTGCTGGCTGAATATCCGGTGGCAAAGCTCATCGAGGTGGCACGCACGGCTCTCTTCGACGATGAGCTGGCAAGCATCGAGGGTATCGGACCGGAGAAGAGTGCCAAGTTTATCGGCTTCTTCCGCGACGACAAGAACTTCGGTAAGGTGCAGCGACTCCTGAAGGAACTCGACATCAGGGAGGAGGAGCCTCAGGAGAAGGGCTCGATGTGCGAGGGACTGACCTTCGTGGTGACGGGCGACGTGCACCACTACAAGAACCGTAACGAGCTGAAGGCTTACATCGAGCAACAGGGCGGTAAGGTGACGGGAAGTGTGAGCAAGAGCACGTCCTTCCTGATCAACAACGATGCTGCCTCGGCAAGTACCAAGAACAGGAAGGCGCAGCAGTTGGGCATTCCTATCATCACGGAAGACCAGTTCGTGGAGCAGTTTACGAAAGAATCATAACAACGGATTGATAATATACTTATAACAACATAACATGTACATAGCAATAGCTGGCAACATCGGCAGCGGAAAGACGACACTCACCAATATGCTCGCAAAGCATTATGGATGGAAGAAATTTCTGGAGCCTGTAGATGATAACCCATACATCGACGACTACTACAAGGACATCTCGAGATGGGCGCTCAACCTGGAGGTGTATTTCCTGAAACAGCGCTTCAAAAACCTGTTGGAGATAGAAAAGAGCAAGGAGACCATCATACAGGACAGGACCATCTTTGAGGGCGTGTATGTTTTCGCTACCAACAACAAGAATATGGGGAACATGGACGAGCGGGACTACGATACCTATATGGGACTCTTCGACTCGATGATGAAGGTGATCAAAATGCCTGAACTCATGGTGTATCTGAGATCTTCCGTTCCGCACTTAGTAAAGAACATTCAGAAGCGGGGACGCGACTACGAGCAGCAGATGCCCATCGACTATCTGCAGGGTATCAACAACCTGTACGATGAGTTTATATACAAGAAGTACAAGGGTAAGGTGCTGGTCATAGAGGTGGATAACCTCGACTTCGAACACAACCCCAGGGAGTTTGGCGAAATCGTCGACAGAATTGACTCGCAACTCTTCGGACTCTTCTCGAAGGAGGAGAATTGTTAAGGAGGTATGGAGGTATGACTCTTCCATACTTATAGTAAGTTATGTAAAATAATAACCATCATAAAAATAAATAAAGAAATGCATATAGCTATAGCAGGAAACATAGGAAGCGGAAAGACTACGCTCACCAAACTACTCAGTAAACGTTACGGTTGGAAGCCTAACTTCGAACCTGTGGACAACAACCCTTACCTCGCTGACTACTACGAGGACATGAAAAGATGGTCGTTCAACCTGCAGATCTATTTCCTGAACAAGCGCTTCCACGACGTGGTGGAAATTGCACAGAACAAGGAAACCATCATCCAGGACCGTACTATCTTCGAGGACGCTAAGATTTTCGCACCCAACCTGCATGACAAGGGACTGATGAGCGACCGTGACTTCGCAAACTATACTGATCTCTTCGACCTGATGATCAGTCTGGTGAAACTGCCCGACCTGATGATCTATATCCGAAGCAGCATCCCAACACTCGTGAGTCATATCGAGAAGCGTGGACGTGACTTCGAGAAGAGTATTCGTATTGATTATCTGCAGGGGCTCAACGACCGCTACGAGGAATGGATCAAGGGGTATAAGGGGAAGCTGATCATCGTTGATGGCGACAACTTGCACTTTGAGGAAAATCCTGAGGATTTCCGCAAAGTGACGGATCAAATCGACGCTGAACTCTTCGGATTGTTCCCAATGTAACAGTGATAATGAAACCTCGTTTCTCTTTTTCCTTTAGAGAAACGAGGTTTTTGTTTCTCGAAACTCCACTTATCCTTAATTAGCATTAATGAGGGATTTTTTCGAAAATCACCCCGTCCTCCATTAACCTTAATGAGGGATTTTTCGAAAACCCACCAGTCCTCCCTTACCCTTAAGGGAGGGTCCACCTCTCATCTCGGTCTTCTCCCCTCAGGGAAGAAGAGGAAACCGCCCTACTCGGTGCTCAAACCGCTTCGCTATAAGGTTGGCGGACCATCAGAGGTCT
>CEAK01025808.1_pt1 | contig 21054 bp, 24 predicted proteins | sample 480681 | NCBI WGS metagenome assembly CEAK01 (sample SAMEA3182071, study PRJEB8094) | gut metagenome | biome: human; feature: gut; material: Stool; isolation source: human stools | place: Canada | collected 2011-12-06 | reverse complement strand
TTAACATTTGTAAACAATTATTTCTCATGACTTTATCTCCTATTTTTTAGTCGTTAATATCTTGTTTCATCTTTTTCAACGGCAGATCATTCTTCGTAAGCCCAATAGCGGATCAGGACAGTGCCATCACCGCCGTTACCGTAAGTACCACAACCGCCACCACCGTAACCGCCACTTTTTCTATTGCCATTTCCAGTTCCGCATCCTTTGTCGTAATCGGATTCTCCACCCATGCCCCCATTTATATTTCTGTCTGAACCACCACCTCCGGCATTTCGTTTCCCAGTAGGTTCGCCAAAATCGCGGGTTGTATGCCTTTGACCCTTTCCTCCGCCATATAGGGAACCAGCTGGATAGAGAGAGCCATTTTCATTGCGGCTGCCGATTCCGTTAGATCCATCAGAACCCGCTTTAGCCGTATCTGAATCATCTCCTGCTCCGCCACTTCCGCCGTTGCCACCAGTATATGCTCCGGCATTACTTCCGCCTGGATAACCATTACCCGCACCATTTCCGCCATTAGCTCTATAACTTGAATTTAAGAATTGAGAGTATCCACCGTTGGGGGCAACTTCAGAATACCCTCCAATTCCTCCTTTCCCAACTGTTATCGGAATTGACTGACCCGGTGCAACAGAGATAGCATCACCGTCTCTCCACCCGGATGTATCTTTTTTGAAGGTTTTAGTATAGCCGCCACCTCCACCGCTTCCATTATGTCCTGCACCCCCTCCTCCGACAAGAAACACATCAACCTCCCTACATCCTTTAGGTACGATCCAGATATAATTCCCGGCAGGATAGAACCTCTTGGTGAACAACTGCAACTTCTTCCGTCCCATCATCGATCGTCTCATCTACGCCCTCCTTTCTTACGATAAGAGGTCGTAACTTCTTTATTTAGAGAGCATTTTACCCCCCCCCGTTTAACTTTTAATAACATAGCCTGTTTCATTGCTTTACCTCCTGTACAATTGTGGGCAAGTCTTTCAAGTCGTTCGGATAACCTGTAACGGTTGTCAGAATGCAGAGATAGATCACACCGTATTGTTCATAATATTTGTCTTTCTCGAATGCCATACCCTGCACGTATGGAATAGGATCATCAAGCGTGCCTGCGTGCTCAGCTTCAACGATCTTATACAGTGAAGCAGTTTCTATGCCCGGTTTCCAATCGGCTTGCAGCTTGTGCTTTTGTATCACTTCAAACAAAGTGTCGTTTTCTCCTTCCACTACTCGAAGCCGGAAGCCTATTTCAACTTCCTTGCCAAACTCCGCATCTTTCTCACCCCAAATGGGGAATAAGACCTGCATCTCCAACGCTTGGCTGGCTGTGAGAGACACGCTGTTCATCATCGCACGGGCAAAGGTCACTGCCTGCGCTTCCGGGGATTTAGCGATTGCCTTATCTGCTTTAGTTTGCAAGGCTGCCGTTGTTGTATGGATCATTTCAGGATAGCCTTCCACCACGATAGCTTCGACCTCCTCGGCTGTTTGGGCGGCATCGATACGGGATAGCAAGCCGTCTGTCACCTTGCCGCATTGCTCCGAATAGTCCGCTATTTCGTCAAGAGCAACCGTTAAGATATTCGAGGCGTAAAGATGACCGCCTACTTCGACTTCTTCCTGCCGGCCACACTTATCCTTCACTTGCAGGGTGTTCGAGACGTATGCGTCCTGTTCATCAATATAATAATGATGGATGTCTTTATCGTAGATTTCCTGCCGTTTGGCATCACGGGCACGCCAGAGCAATTCTTCCGGAGTCGGTTCAGGTTCCGGAGCGGGCTGCATGTGCCAACACTCCAACGGGGTTGCATCCGGATGTTCGTTGTGGTACTGTTCCTGTTCTTCTGAGAGCGGAAGATAAGCCCCAACCTCATAATCGTCTATATCTGTACTTATGAGATAGGAATCAGGAAGTTTTACTTTCGTTTTCCAAAAATTAATGTCTTTATGAATGTATATCATATTGCTATTCTTAATTGTGATAATATAAACAAATTATACCCTGTCCTCCTTTTCCTCCTTTACGTGACAGACTACCACCTCCTCCGCCACCAGCTCCAATGCCACCATTTCCGCCATTCGTAGGATTGCTTGACCCTGAATTTCCACCATTTCCACCTGATTCAAGACCTGCCGCCCCACCACCTGCTCCAGACCCATCCGAACCAGATCCGTTCGAGCCTTTCCCCGAAGTTCCACCTCCTCCAAATAGGCCAATAGGAATAAGTACATTGTTATATTTATATCCTGTACCACCTTGATAAGATTGACTATTTCCACCTTTATAACCGCCCATACCATCTGCATTACTTACACTGTTTCCACCGGTCATTCCTGACGATGAATTTCCATTACCCGACATAGATGCGCCTGAACCACCAGCATAACCGTAAGAACCATTCCAATAACCAGGAGAGCCTCCACCATTATTACAAATCGCGATATCGGAAGATGGGTTTTCTACCAACTTTGATAGAATGGTATATATACTGTCTGGTATTTTAGAGCCATTACCAAGCCCTCCTGCTCCCTCACTATTACCTCTTTGCCCTCCAGCACAGATTATCGTATCCCCGTTTATTTCAAGAGTTGTACTATCCCCATCAGTTTGTGCATTTACAGGCTTTGCAATTTTACAAGTCAAAGTTTTCGGTAGCAAAGAGATTTTTATATTACGAGCAAATGCTATTGTTCCAGAAGCTCCACCGCCACCACTGTTTGTGCCACCTCCGCCGCCACCTCCAACGATTAGCAAATCCACAAACTTATATTTTTTCTCTATTATATAATTCTGTTGGATACCTAAAGGACTTACCAGCTTTACCAATTTAGGCACTGTATTATATAGATTACCTGATATCAATCTACGTTTCATCTCTTCCTGTTTTGAATTATACCCTAATTACTATTATCCCGTGTTCTTTCTTCAAGGATACACCTGTCGGTTTCCCGTTCGGTAACGTTACACTTGATTCCTCGGACTGCCAGCCAGAACCATTAGGGACCGGTTGGTCAAAGTCCGACCCGGAACTGTTCAAGATCGACAGATAGAATTCCTGCATTTCCGGTACGCTGGCGATATCGGCAAAGTTGATCGCTTGCGGGGATTTGCTTGTGTATTTGAAGCGAAGGTTATACGGTGATGACGGAAGAGCCGCCAGAGACTCGACATCGACATACTCTTTCAACCTCAAAGAGTCCGATACCTTCGTTTTCTCTTCATTGCTGTAATTATTGTCGGTATGGACATAAGCAGCGTCCTTGACCGTATGGTCGTCATTCTGTAACTGGGATAGCCTTGTCGGAATCGCCTGCTGGACGTTTGTGATGCTCTGATTCAGCCCGGCGATAATCCCTTGCAACGTCTGTGTGTCCTCTACGTTGGCAAGGAAAGCAATGATCTCGTTAAATGACTCGATGGCACTCGATGCGTCACCCGAAACGAGCGTGTTGACTTGCTGCTGCAAGGCTGTCAGCGCGTTCCTGATTTCCGTGTCGTCGTAGCTTTCCCCGTCCTGTCCTTCGGCTACCACACCCGTATCCTCTTCGCCTATTTTCCAATGCTTGGTTTCCGGATCGATCGAAGGAACCGGAGCATTGTTTCCCCGAAGGTTCGGGGTGTCGAACTTACCTTCAGCCGTCGTGATCGTCAGGATATAGGTCGTGGCATCATTCGTTTTAACCGTGACCTTCACCTCCTGCATGACGGCCGGCAGCTGGGCAAACGTACGAACGCCATCAGCCAACTTCATGTTGAATTTACCGTTTTCCAAACGTTCAAATAACCAGACTGATGCAGGGTAGACGGTTGCGTTATCGGCCCATTCAGCCGTCGTCAGTTCGATCTGTTGATAAATAAATGCACCTTTCTTACTCATTGCTTAAATATCCTTGTTTGATGGTTCGTACTGATTCATTGTAATAATTGGCTCCTGTCAGATAAACATTACCGGGCAAGGCTATACCGCTGCCGGATTCCTGCCACGAGGCTTTTCCCCCGGCAAGATCATAAAGCCGGTAGAACACATATTCTCCATCTTCCGTTACACGCACTTCATCGCCGATACGAAAGTTGATGGTTGTACCGTCAGTATTGACATAGCTCAATGTCTTTTCGTCCGGGATAGCCTCCAACGTCGGGATCTCCGGTTTGTTCTTGATGTAGTTCTTATTGACAGGATCGGTAACGTTCCAGTCGGGTTGCAGTCCACTGATGACTCCTTCGGCGGCTTCGGCTGCACGATTGGCGCGGTCGGCGGCTGTGTTGGCCTTGCCGGTTGCCTGTTCAGCATCAAGGATAACCTGGGCTGTCATCTGTTCCCGTTGTTCTTCCTGTGCCTGACGGGTTGTTTCGTTTGCCTGGCGGGTTGATTCCGATGTTTCCCGAAGTTGTTCTTCGATGATACGGGCTTTTTCTTTTTCGGCACGGATTGTTTCGGCTGAAATCCGTTCCTGTTCCGTTTGGACTCGTTCCTTTTCCTTGGAAATGCGCTCCTGTTCAGCTGTATCGCGGTCGGTCTCTTGGGCAATACGTCCCTGTTCAGCCTGGTTGCGGAGAGTTTCCGCTTCCTGGCGTTTCGTTTCGGACTGGTTACGCAAGGTTTCGGAGGCGACGCGTTTGGCTTCGTTGTCGGCTCGCTTCGTCTCTTCGGTGAATCGTGCCTGTTCGGCTTCGGATCGGGCGGCCTCGGCGGTGGATCGTTTCGATTCTTCTTCTATCCGGAGAGATTCGGCTGCGTGCCGTTCGTTTTCTTTGGAGATTCGGGTGTTTTCGTCGGCGATTCGTTGAATCTCATTCGCTTCACGAAGTTTTTCCGTTTCCTGGCGTAAATTCTCTATCCGGGCACGTTCGGTTTCGGCTTCTTTACGGGCGGTCTCAGCTTCTATGCGCTTGCTTTCGGCTTCAGAAATAGCGACGTTTATCCCTTCAGCTTTACCGGCTGCCGAGTCAGCACGGGCGGCAGCAGAAAGGGCATTGATGGCGGCTTTTCCTGCAGCCGAAGCTGCCGCGACTGCATCCTCATACGCCTTCTCGATCTCATCCAATGAAACTTTTACGCTCGTTTTCTTACCGTCAATGATCTGGTAACCCAACGTCCACAGCCCTGAGAAACTGACCGAGGTGGGCAGCTCGCTGATTTTTATTCTTTGTTCCTGTCCTGTCATTGCCTATTTCATATCTATAAAGTTCAGGCCGTCTTCCGTGACAATAAACATGTCATCTTCCGTGGCCAAGAAATAATCGGTTTCAAAGAGTCTGAACGAGGTGAATACCAAGGTCAGATCAAACTGCATCACCATCGGTTCGCCCAGCGTAAGCAGTTTGCAATTGCTCATCTTCTTGTAGTAGCAGGGATAGGACTTGCCAATCTCTTCTACAAAGAGCCTCCGTTCGCCCGGAGCGATCAGGTCGGCAAAAAAACTATCCCAGCACTGCCAAAAGGCATCTTTTCGAATAGTTTTTAAAAAGCATTTAAAAGTGACCTCTTTCGGCTGGAAGACCAAGTGTTCTGCATCGTAGATTTGCCCGTCAATGGAGGCAATCTTGCGCTGCAGGTTCACCTTTGCCGCCGGATTTCGCAGCAGGGCGTTCCGGCTCTCATAGACATACACGCCGTATCTGCCTATCGGTTTACCATCCAGCTTGTAGCGGCTTTCGGGTAACCATACGTCCGGATCACACACATCGGCTGTCGGTCTCACCGGAAGATCCTCGACAAACTTCAAGGTAAAAGAGGTTGCCGATGGATAAACCCGGTTCACGGGGTGGTCGGCAAGGCGCAGCTGCCATTCCCTACCCAAGGAGGGCACGCGGAACGTGTGCTGCCCCTTGTCGGAGAGATAAGCGATCAGGTCGGAAGCCTGCGAGTTGCTATCCGAAAGGAAAGAGATGGCAATCTCTCGCGGCTGCAGCTTCGGGTCGCTCAGATCCACCTCAATGCCATCCTCTTCGGGCCAGTCGTTCCGCTCCGGCTCTTTCATTGCCGGGAAAGCGAGAAGGTCGTTATATCCTCCCCGCGTCACCCGGCAGCCGAAACGGCCAAGCACATTCAGATCATCTATGTATAGGTTGTTGTTCATTGCTTTCTCAGTATTAACCCACGGTTTTCGATATTCTGCAGCGAGCTGCGCGTCTGCCGGATATCCTTCTCGATGGCTTCGAGACGGTCGGTATTGCTTGCTATGCGTTGCAGTAGGGACAATCCCTCTACCAACTGCCCTTGGATGTTCGTCACCCCCTGATTAGTGCGGTCGGCATAGATCAGGAGGGCATAGAAATTGCCGTTCAGTTCGTCGGCACTGTCCTGACTCATCGAGGCTATGTCTTTGGCCGTAGAAGTGCGGTCGATCACGTCGCCGATAGTCGTGCCGGTCACCTGTTCCATCTGCTCCAGCTGCTTGGCTGCATCCTCGATAATCTTGTCATACTGTGCCTTCAGGCTGGCGATGCTTTCAGCGGTCAGCCCGTTTTGCGAGGCGGCGGCAAAGGATTCATACCATTTGCGGAGCGGTTCTTCCAGTGCCTTCATCTTCACCCCCTGCAGCACTGCATCGTTCAGCATCTTTTGGAAGTCGTCGGCAAAGTCCTTGGCAGAGCGTTTGCCCTCGGCAAAGCCCTGCAGGATGGTGTCGGCGATGGCGTTCGTATTCGTTCCGGTGAAAGCCTCCTTCATCTCTTCGTTCAGGTCATCGATCATTCCGGCGACATCTTCTCCTTCGTCCTTCAGTTTCTGTAGTTGTTCGAAAAGCACTTTTGCTGATTCGGTCAGTTTGTCCTGCGTATAGAGCGATTCCATCTCTTCGTAGGTCTTGCCGGCGAGCGAGTCGTAATCGTTCCAGGTCTTCGCCTTGCGGAACCAAGTGCCATGCTTGTAGTGCGTAGCTGTGATATACTGCTCCTGCTGCAATTTCTCCCACACCTGTTTGTACTCTTTCTCTATCTGACCGGCTTGGTTCTTCAGTTCGAGAGACTGACGGTTGAAGTATTCGAGCGAGGTTTCGCCAATCTGCTGCTGGATGCGTAGCCGTTCGCGTAGGATGGCGTTATACTCCAACTCCTTCATGGCTGTTTCGACCAGATTCAGTTGGTATTCCGCCAATATCTTTTTGTTTTCTTCGACCCTTTTCTTAAAGCTGCCCACGATGCCGGTGATGCCTCCGATGATGCCCGAAGCCCCTCCGATGAGGTCACCGCTCATGATGCGGCCGATCCCGCCTGCCATATCGCCGACGCTGCCCACCAGTTGGGCGACAGTGGCAAGGGAGCTTCCCAACGCTTCGTTGAAGAGCTCGGCAGTTTCAGCAGCCATCGAGATGCCGTCAGCCACTTTATAGCACTCCTCGGCCAAGAGGCTTGCCTGGTCGGCATCCGAAAGTCTGTCCCACTGGTCGATCAGAAGGACTATTCCCTCGCGAGCCTCCTTGATCGGTCGGTTAAGCTCCTTGTCGATCTTCTCCTGCATCTGGTCAAGGTCGCTTGTGTCGAACTTGCCGAACGCCTTTTCCAACACGTTGCGGTTGTCAAACTTTACATCGACCTTGATTCCTTCGAGTGAGGATTGCAGGGTCTCCATGGCGATCTTTTTCCCGGAAATGATGATCTGGTTCTCCATTTCCGCGACCTTCTCTTCGTATTCCTTGATCTGCTCGGCAAAGGCGGAACGGTCTTTGTTCGTTGTGGCAAGATCGCGCAGCTTCTTCATCTTTGCGATCAATTCGTTATAATAGGCAATCGATCCAAGCGGGGCCGGTTCTTTGCCCACTTTGCCTCCTGTGGAGCCAATGATTGCTTCCAATTTCTTCTTTTCCGCCTCTATTTCCTTGAGGGCCGCTTCATAGTCCTGTTTGTTGGTCAGTTTGTCCAAGGCAGCTTCTTTTGCCGCGATGGATGCTTTGATCGCTTCCACGCTTCCCTGCTCAAGGGTATGGATAGTCTTCAGATTGGCAGTTTCCAAGGATTTGCGCTCCTCTTCGCTGTATTCCAGCCCTCTTTCCAATACTTTGCGGGCTTCGTCGAAGAGGCTGTCTGCTTCTGCCTGAGCCTTCTTTTTCGAAAGGTTCTCACCCGACACATAGGTGGTCTGCCCGAACTGGCCACCCTGTATGGCATAGCTCTGCGTATTAGCCATCCGGTCCACCTCCAGCTGCTTGCGGATCGCTTCGTTGTATTTCTCGGTGGCGAGCGTCATCGCGGCGGAGGCACGGGCACGCGCCATCACCGAGGCGACAAACGCCTCCTTGCCTTGGTTGAACAGGTTCTCGGCATCCGTCACCTTGCCGATCGAGACACCTAAGTGCTCGAAGGCAGTGCGGTTCTTTAGGAGGTATTGTTCTTTCGCCTGGATGTTGTCGCCCAGTTTCTCCCATTCGGCAGACATTCTCTGCAGTTGTGTGAGCGTCGTGGAGGATGTTTTGGCGACCGACTCCTGAAACTCCTCGAGCGTTTCCAAGGCATCGGCAAGCGACTGCCGGGCGCCGAACAGACTTTTGGTCCAGGCAGTAATCTCTTTGCCATAAACGGTCAGCAATGTGATACCGACGACGAGGGCCGTCTGCCAGCTGACGATCCCGCCGAGCAGCTGTTTCCAGACCGGCGTGGCCTGCTGTCCGGCCTTGATGGCTGCCTGATACTCCCGGCGAGCCATGTTGATGTTATCGACCAAGATAGGTAAGTTGTTCGAGATGGCGAGAAAGAACATGTTCGCCCCCATGGTGAGCGAGGGCAACTCACGTGCCACCTGCTGGATCGACATCTGCAGGCTGTTGAAACCGGTTCCGGCCGTACGGCTGTACGCCGACAGACGGGTCTGCGCGGTCTGCAGTTCATTATCCACGCTTTGGATCTGTTCCAAAATTTCCTTTCCGGCCGAACCTTCACGGTCCATTTTGGAAAGCCGGGAATAGGCCTCGGTCAGTTGCTGCAACTTGCGTGTCAGGGCGATCACGCTGTCTGACGCCTCCTGTTCGGTGGCCATCTGCTGTTGCAGCTGCTGCATCCCCTGACTGATCACCACTCTTAGGTTGCTCTCCTGCAGCGCCAAGGCTGCTTTTGCCTGCGTATACCCCGAAAGGGTTATGGTCCCGGCCTCAAGCTCCCGGTCCAGCTGTTCCTGCATCGCGGAAAGCGAACGCAGACTGCTGATATTCTCCTGCATCGTCGTGGCGAGCTTGCGGCTCTCGGCGCTCATGGCGTTGTAGGCGGCCGAACTGTCGGCAATCAACTTATTATAGGTTGTTGCCGCTTCGTCGCGCAGCCCCTTGATACCGAGCGTCACTTTATTGACCTCTTTATCGATGTCGCCACGAAATTCAAAGGTGATATATACGGGATCTGTCTGTGCCATTTGTCTCTTTTACTACTTTAATCCGAAAAATTCAAGCTCCTCCTCTTCGCTCTGGAGTACCTCTTCTCTTTCTTTTTTCTTCCGCATCCGTCCCTGGTCGCTGATCATGGTCAAAACGACGCACCACGGGATACGGTTCATGATTTCATCATACGTGATTGCCCCCTGCTGCACGAGGGTGTAGATCTGTCCGAACGGGCTATGGGGAGGATCATACTCCTCCTTTAACTCCCGGTCTCTGTCGGCTGGCTCGCCTCCGTCGGCTTCATCAGGTTCAGCGAAGCGACCGATGCGATAATGCTCACAAAAGCCTCGCTCGTGCTCATCAGCACGATGATCTTGGCCAATTCCGCCAATCCCTGCATCGGCATGTGTTGCCGGATATACCAGGCGAGCGGACGGTTCAGCAATCGTGCCGACCATGTGCCACGCAGCAGACCATAGGCGATGATCCGTGAGGTGGTGACGCCGTGCTTGGCGATCTGTTCCAAGACGCTGCCGAAGTTGCCGTCATGCAGGTGCTGCAGGTCGATATCCATCCGCGTGAAGAGCGATGACATCCGGATAAGGCTGCCCGCCGTGGGCAGCTTCACCCGGATGGGTACCGTCTTGCGCCCGAAGATCCGGAGCAGCCACGGGGCAGGGAGGTTGATTTTGAGCCGCCGGTCCAACAGGGCGTCGGCGGCCATGGCTTCTACCGGGGTCATGCCGTGGGTTCTCCTAATTTGTAGATCTCATAGGCCCCGTCTTCTTCGCTTGCCGAACTCATGGCGGTTGCGGTAATTTCGATCTGGGCGATCTGGTCGGCTGCCAAATTCCAGATAAACCGAGCGAGGATCTTCGCACGGGGGATGTCGATCACCACGTTATATCTGGTAAGGACACGTAGTGCCTTTTCGATCTGCACTACATCGCGTGGCGCTTTAAACTTGTCGACAGTGTATTTCTTGCCTTCGATGGTCACCTCCTGTGCCTTGGCAATGGATCCGCCGAAAACCTCTACCAATACATCGTTATCCCATTCCATGAGGTTGAGCTTGACCTGTTTCAAACCGGTTTCCGAAGCCACCGTTTCGACCGGGACGGTCGGTTCTTCCTCGCAATAGAAGTTGGTCACGGTATCAGCTTCGGTGGTGAACGAGGCGGTTCCTTTCATGGTGCGTGCCAATTGTTTCATCTCGGCAGGCATACCACCTTCTTTATTTACGTCACCGAACAATGCGGCCTTCAAGCCAACCGATCGTATATTTTGTTTCGTTTCTGCCATAGCTTATAAATGAATTGAATGATTACCGTTAAAATAAATCCGATTAAAACACCGCTCGAACACCATTTGAGCCGTTGGCCGAAGGTGGCGACGGGAGCCTCTTTCTTTTCTTCCTTTTGCTCCGTCTGTTCCCCTCGGCTATAAAGCTGTTCTGCGAGTTCAAACACCAGGCGCTCGAGACTGTCGCAGCGGGCGGAAGCGATCACGTCACCCTCTCGGAAGGTGAGGCTGACGGTCGCCTGTCCGCTTCTCTCTGTATAGGCTGCCCCGCCGGGCAGCTTACGGAGGCTGTCCAGCGGGACACTGAGTGCCGCCCGGGCGGGTGGGATTATCTCGGGGGTAGCGCTTACCTTTCTGTCCCACACGAGACTGTCCAACCGGTGGATAGTAGTACTTTCGTTTATACTCCTGCACGAGCCGGCGAGCAGGGCAACGGTCGTACAGAGGGCAGAGCACCAGTTTTTCCAGGCAAGCCTCTTGTGCATAAAACCTTTCTTTGAGTTGCAAGACCTCTCCATGCAGTTCGTCGATTAGCCGTGAATCCTTTTCAAGCATCTCCCGGAACGCATCTTCCCGTTCACCCTTCAGCCGAAGCCGGACAAAAGGCAGGTCGGACAGCCATTTGAGCAGGACCATCAACCCGCCGCCGGCACCGAGAAAGTCGAAGAATACGCTCCAGTCCATACATCATGCTTTTTTCTTCTTGCGGGCGAAGAGCGAGATCAGCCATTGGATGAGTCCGGTTTCGGCAAAGCCCGAAGCGGCGATACCAGCACCGATGCCATACATCAGGGCGACCGTCCAGTCCAGCCCGGCGAGAAATCCTAATTCCTGCCACCAGCCGAACATACAGATTCCGATACCCAGCACCCAGTTGAGTGCCATACCAGCCCATCCCGGCATATCCTTCCAGAAACCCCTGATTGCCTCCACAATCACCGGAACGCCGGCCACGATCGCCGCCAGCGAAGCGAAGATGTCTTCATACACGGGAGTTTCCGCCTCCGGGACTGTTGCCGCCGTTTGTGCGATTACAGGAATGGACATCGCCAGCAGGGCGATCAGGAGACATACTGTTTTGTCTAAATGTTTCATGTCGTTTATTGTTTTATTGATTAATACCTATTTGTTTAAGCCACTTTTGCACGTCAAACGACGGGCAGGCCTTTGCTGCCAGCTCGTTGTGACCGACAATCCGGACATCGGGGAACCTTTGGTGGAAATCCTTCACATAGGCCTCCAGTGCCCAGAGCTGCCGAGGCGTGCGGGTGTCCTCGGGCTTTTGGCTGTGCGCCTCGCACCCGCCGACGTACACAATGTGCCGGGCTGTCCGGTTATACCCTTTTGCCCCATTGGTAACCTCCCACGGATCGACCACGTCATCCTCGTTGTTTGCCACCAGCCGTTCCACCGTCCCGTCCAGATGGACCATGTCGGTATAACCGACCTGCTTCCAGCCGCGGCCTCCTTCATTTGGAGGGGCTGTGTGCCAACGACGGATCTCTTCCGCCGATACTTCACGGCCTGCAGGGGTGGCGGTGCAGTGGATAACAAGATAGAAGAGCTTAGCCATTACGCTCCCGCTTTGTTGTAAATGACAGCCTGGTACTTCTTGCGGATCGGCAGCGCGGTGAATCGTTTTTGGAAGCCGATCACGTCACCGCGTTCTCCTGGGTCTTTGTATTTCGCGAATACTTCGATATCGCCATCGGCACGCATTACCTCCTGGTCTGAGTAAAACAGCGAGCATTGGGTGTCGGCCTCGGTCGCTTTCGTGCCAAACGCCACCTTCGTACCGTCGGCTTGCTTATAGTAAGGCAGCTGCGAGAAGGTGAAGACTGTGAAGCCGAACAGGCGGTTGCTTTCGAGCATATTCTTATAAAGTTTCATGTCCTCCAATTGCAGGTCGGCAAGATGGTAAGGATTCAACACTGCCACAAGTGTAGCCGGGTCGATATCCTGCCCACGGAACCAGGCATCCATCTTCAGGATGTCCTCAAAAGATATTTTTCCCGGAGCTGCAGTGGCTTTGGCCGGTGTCAGTTCGGCAGTCTTGGCCGGTGCCCAGTTATGAGCCGCATAGGCAGCCGTTTTTGCCTGCAGGGTGTTGCGGTGCTGGCGCACTACACTCTCCATTTTTGCGTAAGCCGTTTCCATTTCTTCCACGTTGCGGACTACGGTATTCTTCGTGTCGAAGGTATGCAACGTCAGCTCGAGCGGCGTATCCGTGCGGCTCATGGTCGGCACGGGGTAATCCTTATTATCGACCAACACATCGGGGGCGACACCCGCTTCGGCAAGGTTGATCTTGTTATATTCCACCATCGGTGTCATATCCACCGAACGGGCGAGGAAGCTGCGGTCGGGGTAGAATCCCTCCATCAGCATGCTGATCCAGATTTGTTTTTCTATTGCCATAGTTATTGATGTTTAATGTTATCGGATATGTTTTTTAAGTTCCTCGAAGGCTTCCGGATCTTCGGCCTTCATCTTCTTCAAACCCTCGGGGTCTTCCTTGGCCCATTTGAGGTAGGTCCAGTCTTTGCGCTCGTCGGCGATGGCTGTTTTGCCGGTGGAGTGCGTCACCTTTGCACCCAACGATTCTTTCGCCGGAATTGCCTCCAAGGTGGATTTGGCAGTGTCATAATCAGCCAAGGCCAATTTTTCAAATGCCTCTTTCTTGTCGGCGGTGATGCGTCCATCCTTGATAGCCAATGCTACCAATTCATTCGCTTTCAGCTTGCGCTGGTCTTCCAACTCCTTCTCGGCTTTCTCGACACGCGCCTGGAGCTCCATGATAGCAGCACTGATGGACTTGCCGTCGGCTTCGTTGCTCTTCAGTCCCAAAGCCACATAGGCTTCGGAGGTCAAAATGATTTCTTTCATTTCTTCTTCTGTTTTTTTGTTTACGTTCAATAATGCCTCGATGCTCAGCTTTACCTGGTCGTCGGGGATTTCCACACCCTGTCTGTTGTACAGGCGCAGGGCATTCCTGTTACTGGGGACACTTACCAGGCTCGTTTCGCACAACTCCCAGTCGGTCACCGTGACGCGCTCTTCTCCACCAGGCATCGTGCGCAGTTCCACGGCGTTGATGATGATCCCGGGGCTGCATCCTTTCAGGATTCCTTTCTTTGCCTGGCGTTTGCATTTGGCCCCCAAGGTGTCTTCTTCGTCATACACCGCCTTGCCGATCAGTTTCGTGCCCTCCACCCTCAGTCCGGTCATCTGGCCGATCAGGTTGGCACCGTCATGGTTGAACAGCATCACCGGGTTGGCGTTGTAACGCTCGAAACGTCCGGCGGAGTTGAGAAGGACAAAACCGTGGCTGTTTACCACGCTCTCATCATTTAATACATATTCGTCTTCGTTCATGGTGCGATACTTTTTTAGGACAAACTTACCGGTAAGGCAAAAGCCTGTAAAGCAGCGATGAAAATTCTTACACTTTTATTTTCAATCACTTTAATTCGTTTGAACTTTGTCCGAAACAAAGAACGGTTATGGCAAAAAAACAAGACAAGGAAAAGGCGGGGATTCGTGTGAAAGACCCGCAAAAGTATGAATACGCCTACCTCCTGTACATGCAAAAGGTGCCCCAGAAGGAAATCGCCGAGCGCGTGGGTGTGAGCCAGCAGACCCTGTCGAAATGGAAAGAGACGGGAGGCTGGGAGTTGAAGCGGGTGGCACGCACCGTGAGCCGCGACCAGATCATCAATAAGGTGCTGATGAAGCTCAACGAGATGCTCGATAGCGGCGAGGAGTTCAATGCCGATGAGTTCAGCAAAGCGAGCAACCAGCTGAAGAAGCTGCAAACCGGTTGCACCATCGACGATATCGCCGACATCCTGACCCGTTTCGGTGACTGGGTGATCGAGAAGAGTGCCACCGACCAGGAGATTACCACTGAGTTTGTGCAGTTACTGACGAAGAAACAGGATGAATACCTATTAATGCGCATGAACAATGGCTAAAAACAGACTATCTAAAGAGAAATGGCAAAAGTGGGAAGAACGAAAACGGCTCATCCTCTCATATGATTTCCACCTCACCGATACCAGCAAGGAACGGGAAGAGCGGGTCGATCATGCCCGACGGGATTATGCCTACTTTGTGGAGACCTACTTTCCGCATCTTTGCACCGATCCGGAAACAAAACAGATCACGAAGTGTGGTAAGTTCCAATTGTCAGCTGCAGGCTGGCTCAAAACCCATCCTCACACCCGCGCCGTATTCGAGTGGGCGCGTGGCCATGCCAAATCGACCCATATCTCCCTAATGATACCTATCTGGCTGATGATCCAGGAGAGGCGTACCATCCATGTGATGGTCCTTGTATCGAAGTCGGAAGACAGTGCCGACCGCCTGCTCTCGGACCTGCAGTGTGAACTGGAGTTCAATGCGCTGCTGAAATCCGATTTCAACATCAAGATCGACGAAGGCAGCTGGAGTACCGGCGAGTTCAAGACCGCCGACGGAATGTACTTCATGGCGCTGGGTCGTGGTCAATCGCCTCGTGGAATCAAGAACCGTGGCCAGCGTCCGGACTATATCGTAATCGATGATATCGACGACGACGAGATGGTACGCAACCAGGCGCGTGTGTCGCAGGCTTTCGACTGGTGCCTCTCGGCTCTGCTCGGCGCGATGGATATGGGGCGCGGGCGGTTTGTACTGGTAGGGAACCGGATCGGCAAGGACAGTATCCTGAGCCGTTTCGCCCAGCGCCCGGAAACACACCATACGGTGGTCAACGCCATCGACGCATCCGGCCAGCCCTCGTGGACGGAGAAATACAGCCGGGAGGAGATTGTGAAACTGCGTACCTACATGGGTGAGCGTCGTTTCCAAAAAGAGTATATGAACAACCCCGTCAACGAAGGGGCGGTGTTCCTCCGCAAACATATCCGCTATGGCAAGATGCTGCCACTGAAAGAGTACCGCAGTCTGGTATGTTATACCGACCCTTCTTTCAAGGCATCCACGCAGAACGACTACAAGGCAACCATGCTGCTGGGCAAGACCAAAGAGGGAGTATATCACCTCTTGAAGGCATACGCCGATCAGACCTCCGTGAGCACGATGGTGGCATGGCACTACGAGATAGACAACTACATCGACGGCCGGGTACCGGTACTCTATTACATGGAGTCGAACTTCATTCAGGATCTGATGCTGGACGAGTTCCAAAAGGTGGGCGAAGCGATGGGCCACCAAATCCCGATCCGGGGTGATGCCCGTAAGAAGCCCGACAAGTTTGCACGTATTGAGGCAATGCAGCCGCTCTTTGAGCGGGGACTGATCATCTTCAACGAGAAAGAAAAAGATTCGCCCGGCATGATGCAGCTCGTGGAGCAGCTCTTAATGTTTGAAAAGGGCAGCAAGGTCCATGACGATGCTCCCGATGCCTTGGAGGGGGCAGTCTACCTGCTCAACCGTCGCAGCATGGCATCCTCCGGGACCTACCGCGTCGGCAAGCGGCCCAGCCGTAAATATTAACCCTATAACCCCAATAATGATATGTTTATCGAAACGAATGAAATGGAAACTGTGGTTGCCGACTATCAGGTGCAAGAGATCACCGACTATACACCAGCCATCCTGCAACAGTGTATCGCTGCTGCCGTGAAGCGGGTGAGCCGGTTGTTGTCCGGCAGGTATGATGTACAGAAAATCTTCAGTGCCACGGGCGAAGAGCGCGACGCCGAACTGGTGGAGATCTGCAAGAACATCGCGCTCTGGTTTCTGATCCGGCGATGCAATGTGGATATCCTCTACAGCCGGGTGAAAGAGACCTACGACCGTGATATGGCCTATCTGAAAGAACTGATGAAGGGTGATATTCCTTCAGGGCTACCGCTCCGCGAACAGGAAGAGGGCAGCCCGGTGGGGGCTGTGCGCTTCGGCTCGCAACCCAAATTCACACACTCCTGGTAGGCAGGTGGACATCCTTTTTAAAAACGATTTAAAAGCTTTTCGAAAATGGCAAAAGACAACCGATATTACCGTAACAAGCGGAACAACCGCAAAGACAACAAATCAGCCCCGCTGATCCGCCAGCGTGAGGGGTTGGTACGCAAAATAGCACCCAAGGCGATCAGCAGGGTACGTCGTGACCTCGACACCTGGCGCAGGGCACTCCGCCAAGCCGACAGCGTAGACCGGCCGCGCCGACGGGAACTGATGGACCTCTATGCCGACGTGATGTTGGATGCCCTCCTGACCAGCCAGATCGAACAGCGCATCGGCAGGACGCTTGCCGCCGAGTTTTCGCTGAAGGACCAGGGGGACAAAGTCAATGAAGAGGCGACCCGTCTGTTAAGCGAGGCGGTGTGGTTTCCGCTCCTGGTCCGTTATATGCTGGAAAGCCTCTTTTACGGTCATTCTTTAGTGGAGTTTACCGCTTCTGACAGTGATGAACTGGAGGTAAATTTGATTCCCCGGCAAAATGTGGTGCCGGAACTGGGCTTCTTCCTCTACGACAGCAATGCCGATAAGGGGGAATATTACCGGGATTTACGTGAGTTTGGCACTTACATCTTAGAATTCGGGCATCCGAACAACTACGGACTGTTGAATAAGGCAGTGCCCCATGCGCTGTTCAAAAAGTTCGCCCATAGCTGCTGGTCGGAACTGTGCGAAATCTATGGCATACCGCCACGCTATATCAAGACCAACACGCAAGATCCGGAGATGCTTGACCGGGCGGAGCAGATGTTACGCGATATGGGTTCGGCTGCCTACTTTATTATAGATACTACCGAGGAGTTTGAGTTTGCCAACGGCGTGAGCACCAGTGGCGACGTCTATAACAATCTGATTGCTCTCTGTAATTCAGAAATGTCAATGCTGATCAGTGGTGCTCAGATTGGGCAGGATACCAAAAATGGCAACCGCTCGAAAGAAGAGGTGGCCGTGAAGCAGCTGGAGAAGTATGTAGCATCTGACAAGCGACAAGTGGAAGATTGGATGAACTCTACGGTACTGCCTGCACTCTACCGATTGGGATTGCTGCCTCAAGGGATGCGTTTTAGCTTCAATTCGGAAGAGGACACGAAGGAGCTGTGGAAGCGGACTTCTGAAGCGATGCAATATTTTAAGGTGGACCCGGAATGGATTAAAGAGAAATTCGGCATCGAGGTGACCGGACCGAGAAACAAGGCGGGTGAGGGTGACGGTTTTTTCGAGTAGGCCCCGGGGGGCGTTCGGGGCTGACCGCTGAAATCAATCACCTCTACCGGGATGGCTTCACCCAGCTGGCTGCAGGCGAGGATGACAACATCCCCACGGTGGATGAAGAGATCTTCCGAGCTGCGGTGCGCCATATCTTCCGCAATCAAGGTTTTACCTACGAGAGCATGCAGCATCCGAAGATACGTGCTTTGGTGGATGCCACCACCGATATCTTTGCCGGAGCGATTTCGCCTGCCTTGGAAAGCGGCGTGATACCCGAAGTGATGGCGCAGCACCTGAGGGAGGATGTCTTCGTTTTCAGCGGCTTCAAGACCTACCGAGAGCTGCGTGAGGCAGCCAACCTGTTGCGTGACAAAAACGGCTTGCTGAAATCGTTCGACCGCTTTTACAAGGATGTTGCTGCCATCAACGAGAAGTATAACCGCCATTGGCTGAAGGCTGAGTATATCTTCGCCCAGGCTTCGTCGGAGATGGCTGCCAAGTGGGCCGACTTCGAGCAGGATGGCGACGACTACGACCTGCAGTACCGTACGGCCGGTGATGACCGGGTTCGCTACGAGCACCGTGTGCTCCACCGTGTGACGCTCCCGACTTCCGACCCCTTCTGGGATGAGTTCTTCCCACCGAATGGATGGCGATGCCGTTGCACGGTGGTGCAGGTGCGTCGTGGGAAATACCCCCGTTCGGACAGCAACACCGCCATCCAGCAGGGACGCGAAGCGACCTATCAGGCCGGCAAGAACGGAGTAAACAAGGCGGCTATCTTCCGCTACAATCCGGGCAAGCAGCAGGTCATCTTCCCACCGCATCATCCCTATTATGAGGTAAGCGAATCTTTACGAAACAAGCTGATGAATAAAATAAAAAAGGCTTTCTGTCCGGATATTAAAAACAGCGACGAGCTTGCAAAAAGGATAACAGATGTTGCCAAAGAAGACTGGTTTGTTCGTCCGCTTCAACAGATTGTGATAGACAGAAATCCGCGTCGTAACGGAGCGACGGATATAAATGGGACAATTTTGCTTTCTGAACCTATATTAAAAGATTGCATCGATGCTGTCAACAACCTGAAGAATGGAAAGGAGAACTCTTTTGTGCAAGAACGATCTATGGCTACGCTATGGCATGAGATTGTTCACAACAAAAACAAACCAGGAATGATCTATATGACGCCCCTTCAGAGGCGTTACATGGAAACCGCCAACGAGTTTGTTGCTCGCAACACGCTTACGGAATTTTTCGAAGCTCTTGGAGGTGATTTAGGGCACAGAGAATTGATGGAAAATCGAGACAACACAGGCTACAACAGATGGGTGCTGGCCTATCAAAAAATTATCAATGATTATGGGTTAGACAAAGCGAAAGTTGTCTTGTCTGTTCAAGACTATTTAATCAATGAACCTTACACAAAACAGAAAGAGGGGCTCGTAAAAGCCTTGGTAGAAAACAGTGAGGGAAAGATAGGGAAAAAGCTGGCTGCAAGCCTTGTTAGTCATCTGTTTTAGCAAATACGATGCAACTTTCAAACTCTTCGTAGTCTGGGTTAGCTGCTAAAATTGCATGGTAAAGAGGCTTGTTTTCTGTCATGTCTGCAAACGCAATCATTGAGTCAACGATGTGAGTACGGGAATAAGACAGATTATAGGTTGCACGTTCGGGGGTTGGTTCTCCCTCGATGCAATCCTCTGCCAATCGGATCATTTCCTCATCATCCGTTAAGTCGAAAATAGTTGCATTGGAGAGATCTACTTGTTTCCAGTCTTTTTCCATAACATTTGATTTTTCACAAACATACAAAACTTTTTTTGAATATGGACAACAGCCTGCTGAGAAAAATAATGAAAGACATTCGGGTGGAGCTTACCGAGGAGTTTGACCTGAACTTCGAGCGCAAAGCCTTTTTCGACCGAAAATGGACTCCGCTCAGCCCAAACTATCAACCTACGACCGGGTCGATGCTGATCCGTACCGGCGCGCTGCGCCGTGGACTCAGGAGCCGTATCGATGGAACACGGCTCATCTACAGCAACAGTGTGCCCTATGCCGGCATCCATAACTATGGCGGAAGGATCAAACAGGACTTTGTCCCCTCGACGCAGATGCGCCGGTGGGCGTGGGCGCAATACCACGAGACAAAGAATGAGAAGTTTCGGCAGATGGCTTTGGCCAAACGCATTAAACGGACCATTGTGATCCCTGCCCGTCCTTTCGTGGGCGATCATCCCCGGGTGCATGAGTTAGTGGCCGAGGTGGTGAGCAACCGCCTGCGTATCGAGCGGGAACAGGGCGTTATTGCCCAGGAACTGCAACGTTTCAATTCAAAAACTTAAAAACTTAAAAACTTAAAAACTCAAAATGAAAGAGATTTTATTACAGATCATGAGCGAGCTGCAGGCAAAAGTACCCGAGCTTGCCTACATTGCCGAGGATTGGGGACAGATGGACTATTACAACGGAGCCCCGCCAGTGAAGTTCCCTTGTGCGCTGATCAGCGCGAGTAGTATCGATTTCGAGACCCAGACGGTCGATGTACGATGGGGTAAGATGAAGATCCTAATACGGGTGGCAGATGCACCGACAGTGAGTGGAACGATGGCAGCCCCGGAGAGCTATCGCAAACGGGCGTTTGCCATCATCGATTTGATGGACGCGATCGGTAACACGCTCTATGGGCTCGGGGGGGATCAGTTCAACGAGATCGAACAGGTGGCGATCTCCCGATACGAGCGTGAGGACGGTATCCGCGAATATGCCATGACATTTGAAACCCAATTCGGGATCTAAAACAGTGTCAGCTGGCGGGTGGCGTTTTTTTTCTGCTCATGCTCGATGTTCACACCTATGTAGTTCAGAAACGTACGGTAGCACATCGGATAAACTGGGTAGACGTAACGCCGCCATACCTCCTTGTAGCAGCGGTCACGCCTGCCCGGCTCATAATGCTCGCGGACGATGTCGCAGACCAACCTTATTCTTCTCAATGTGTTCCGATGATACCCCATACCCTGCAGATAAACGATTCGCTTTTTACTACAAAAGTAGCATCTTTAACCCACACTTTTGTGACTTGACTGCATAATTATACAAAATAAGCTGTATATACAAATTGAATATACGATTTGAAAGATTTGGGCAAACCGCTTTTATTTCCATTGTTATTTATATTTTTCGTGAAATGAGCTATTTCGACTCATTTATTTTTAGTTATGAATTATACTTTTTAATAATAGAATCAATAGT
>CEAK01029597.1_pt1 | contig 21468 bp, 28 predicted proteins | sample 480681 | NCBI WGS metagenome assembly CEAK01 (sample SAMEA3182071, study PRJEB8094) | gut metagenome | biome: human; feature: gut; material: Stool; isolation source: human stools | place: Canada | collected 2011-12-06 | reverse complement strand
AAAAAGTCAAGGCAGACCTGGCACAGGCGGAGCGTACAGGCTGGCGCAATATCCGAGACTGGGTGCTGGCGCAAATGGCGATCATTGAGGCCGGGATGGTGAGCATGGACGAGGTATTTCTGCCCTACATGACCGACGGTCGAGGCAATACCCTGTATCAACTCTATCAGGGCGGACAACTGGCTTTAGGGGAGGGATGAGCATGGAGAGACTGACATATTGGTGTCCTAATGGCCAGGGCGGAGGAGAATGGCGTGTCAATATTGATGGCCGTGAAGAGAGGGGACTGCACGTTGACCGCCTCGCCGCCTACGAGGACACCGGCCTGGAGCCGGAGGAAATTGCAAAAATCAAACAGGATGTAGAAGATGGCTATATGAAATCTACTGCTCGACGCTATGGGATTGATGTTCCCCGCCTCCGTGAGCTGGCCCAGGCCGACCGGGAGGGGGGGGGTCGTGGTGCTGCCTCCCGAAAAGCAATATCACGCTTGAAGAAACGTATCAGCTTGGCTCGTGGAACAAGGCCGACGGGTGGATTATAGACGAATGGCTCGACTGGGAGGATGCCAATGTCGCCCACTGGATGCCGCTGCCGGAACCGCCCAAGGAGGAACACACATGACCGAACGCCAGAGAGAGATTGTGCTGGGATACGCCGAGTGCAGCATGAATGCGGTGGAAACGGGACGAAAGCTGTATTTAAGCTACGTGACCGTGGGGTATCATCTGAACCAGATCAAGAAATCGACCGGGATTGATCCGAGATCCTTTTATGGGCTGTGCAAGCTGGTGCAGATGGCCAAGGAGGCGGCGAGGCAAGCATGAAACAGGAATTTCCACAGCGGCTCCAGAAGCTGCGTGAGCGGCGGAGGATGAGTCGGAAAGCCCTTGGGGAGCTGTGCGGGTTGAGTAAAAATATCATCGGCCAGTATGAACGCGGGGAGAAGGAGCCAACGTTGGCATCAATAGTCGCACTGGCGGATTACTTCGAGGTTCCCGCAGATTACTTAATCGGACGCCAAAACTATTTGTAAGACTCCCACTATAGTGGGAACCAGGTCTAAAAGCCATGCGATAATTACCGTGTAGGAGTGGATTCCTGCACGGTAATTTTTATGTGGAGGATCTCATGCTGAGGAGCTGCAAATATTGTGGCAGGGTACATCCAACTAGGTATGTATGCCCAATGAGGACAAAGAACAGGAAGCACAAAGATGAGAAAATAGATAGGTTCCGAAAGACCGCGCAATGGATGCATAAGCGCACGGCCGTACTGGAGCGGGATGGATACCGGTGCAGGCTGTGTGATTTAGAACGGGAGCCACGGCGTTATAACCCCGGGCGGCTGTCTGTCCACCACATAGAGCCTTTAAAAGCACGATGGGACTTGAGGCTGGAGGATTGGAACCTGCTTACGGTATGCGATCGACATCACGAAGCGGCAGAGCGTGGAGAATATGAGCAGGAAATGCTGCATTCACTGACGGGGGTACCCCCGGGGGGTATAGGCTGAGGCGGAGAGAGCGAGGCTAGACCACCCGGCCCCCTCTGGGCAGGAAAAAGTTTAGAAATGGGATTTTACGAGAATGCCGTGTGTGAGAACGCTGTAGGCGAGGGCACCGCAGGCGAAGAAGAAGGTGAGGCGTATGGCGAGACCGGCGAAGTCGGTGCGGGTGAAATCGGGAGCGATCGCCAAGGAGGAAGCAGCGGCCCGTCTGGATATGGAGGACAAACTGCGGGGGGCGGCGGAAAAGCCGAGCCCACCGGAGAATATGCCGGAGGATCAGCGTGAGGTGTTCCAGTTCATCGTGGACGCGCTGGTGGAGAGCGACATTCTGGGGAAGCTGGATGTGTTTGTGCTGGAGAGCACCGCGGTGGCGGTGGCCCGGCTGCGCAGGATCAACAGGATGGTCGACCAGGATGACTCGCTCCTCTCGGATACCGCGCTCCAGGGTGTGCGGGCCAAATATCAAAGCGACCTGTGGAGAGGGTGCAGCGAACTGTGCCTGTCGCCTCAAGCCAGAGCCAAGATCGGGAACCTGGCGGCCCAGGCTGCAAAGGCGTCCAAGGACCCGCTGCTGGCGGCCATAGAGGATGATGATTGAAGAGAGCCGGGCCTACCGCTACGCCAAGTGGTGCATTGGGAGGAACAACCGAAAGGTGGGCAGATATGTCAAGCTGCAGGCCAAGCGCTGGCTGAAGATCGCGGACGGAAAGCACAAGAGCGCCTATGTCAGCGAGAAGGCGTACCGGAAGATATGCCGGCTGCTGAAGCTGATGGTCCACCCAGACCTCTCCTGCTCCATGTACGAAGGTCTGGAGGACTACGCCTGGTTCCTCGTCACAGCTGTGTTCTGCACCCGGAGGCGGGCGGATAACCGCCGGTTCTACCAGACGGCACTACTGGAGATCGCCCGCAAAAACTTCAAGACTTTCAACTCCGCCGTAATCTTCCTTCTCGGGATGCTGACAGAGCCCCGTTTTTCCCGTTTCTTCTCGGTGGCACCGGACTATAAGCTCTCCTCGGAACTGCGGCTGGCAGTGCGGAAGATCATCAAGGTGTCCCCCGCATTGACAGAGCACTTCAAGGTGAACCGGGATATGATTACCTGCCTCATCAACGAGATTGAATACACGCCCCTTGCCTACTCCAACGATGGGATGGACGGCAGGCTGGCCAATCTGTGGCTGGCGGACGAGGCGGGGGCGCTAGACAGCTACCCGGTGGAGGCGATGCGCTCCTCCCAGATCACGCTGCCCAACAAATTGGGCATTATCATCTCCACACAGTACCCCAATGACAATAACGTCATGATTGATGAGATCGATATCGCAAAGAAGGTGCTGGACGGCCTGCTGGAGAAGGAGGATGTATTCGCCCTGCTGTATGAGCCGGACGACGTCCTGCGGAAGCGGTGGGAAACGGACGACCTGGTGATCTATCAGGCCAATCCCGTGGCGGTAAGCAACCCGGATGTGTTCCATGCTATCCAGGACCTGCGGACGATGGCGGTGCTGTATGAGAACAAGCGGGAGAACTACCTCTGCAAGCACTGCGACATCCTGTATAAGGGCCTCGGTGTGGAGGGATATATCGACATCCAGAAAGTAAAGCGGTGCCGGGTGGAGGAGGACCCGAGTTTCTGGCGGGGCCGCCGTGTGTGGCTGGGGCTGGACCTGTCGCAGACGGACGACAACACGGCTGTGGCTATGCTGACGGAGGCGGACGGCGTGGTACACGCCAAGGTCTGGGGGTTCCTCCCCAAGGATCGGTTGGACTGGAAGAGCGCCAAGGAGGGCGTGGACTACCGAAAACTGATCGCTGCGGGAAACTGCTTTGCCTGCGGCGAGGAGGTCATCGATTATGGTTTTGTGGAGCGGTTTATCCTGTCACTGGCGGAAAGATACGGGGTAGAAATCGTGCAGGTGGGCTATGACCGCTATAACGCCATTTCCACCGTGCAGAAGCTGGAGGAGGCCGGACTGGAATGCGTGGAGATCAAGCAGCACTCCTCGGTGCTCCACCCGCCCACCAAGCTCCTGAAGGAGTGCGTGCTCAAGCGGACGTTCCGCTATGACGACAACCGGCTGCTGGAGATCAACTTCCAAAACGCCCGGTGCGCGGAGGATACAAATTTGAACAAATATGTAAACAAGAAGCGGTCCGCCGGAAAGGTGGATATGGTGGTGGCGGTCATCAACGCTCTGTATCTGCTCCAGTTGGAGCTGCTGTATGGGGCATATGACTTTGTTGTACAGACTTGAGGAGGGATTCTGTGGGACTATTTGGGCGGAGCAGACGGGAGGACCGGGCGGAGGGCGAGGTGCAGTTCGAGGACTCGCTGCTGCAGGCACTGTTGGGGAGCGGAGAGGTGACCCGCGAGACGGCGCTCCAGGTGCCGACAGTGAGCGGGGGCATCGACCTAATCGCCAATCTTGTGGCCGGGACCCCCATCAAGCTGTACCGGGACACTGGCGGAAAGGCGGAGGAGGTCCGGGACGATCCCCGCCTCCGGCTGCTGAACGACGAGACGGGGGACACCCTGAACGCCAACGAGTTCTGGCGGGCCATCACACGGGACTACTACCTGGGCAAGGGCGGATACGCCTACATACACCGGGAAAAAGGCGAGGTGGTGGGCCTCCACTATGTGGACGAGAGAAAGATCTCCGTGCAGCGGGCTACGGACCCAATCTTCAAGGATTTCAATCTTCTGGTGGAAGGGCGTCCTTACCAGCCCCTTGATTTTTTAAAGATCCTGCGCAACACCAGGGACGGGGCGGAGGGCGTGCCTATCACAAGGGAGAACAGCAAGCTCATCGAGGTGGCCTATCAGACGCTGTGCTTTGAGGGCTACTTGGTGAAAAAGGGCGGCAACAAGAAGGGGTTCCTCAAATCGCAAAAGCACCTCACCGACGCTGGTATGGACGCGTTACGGAGCGCCTGGGCGCGGCTGTACAGCAATGCCAGCGACAACGTGGTAATCCTCAACGACGGGCTGGAGTTCCAGGAGAGCTCCAACACTTCGGTGGAGATGCAGCTCAACGAGAACAAGGTGGCCAACGCGGAGGAATTTGCGAAGCTGTTCCACATCTCCACCGGTGCGATGTCGGGGAAGGCGGGGGTGGACGATGTGTCCAATCTGGCCCGGCTGGCGGCCATCCCCCTGATGACGGCCATCCAATGCGCCCTCAACAAGGACCTCCTGCTGGAAAAGGAAAAGGGGAGTCTTTACTGGGCCTTTGACACAAAGGCGTTGCTGCGCGGGTCTATGAAGGAGCGGTTCGAGGCCTACCAGGTGGCGCTGGACGCCAATTTCATGGGTGTGGACGAGGTGCGGTATGAGGAGGATATGGAGCCGCTGGGCTTGACCTGGATCAAACTGGGACTGGACACGGTGCTCTACGACCCCAAAACCAAGCTGATCTATACGCCTAACACCAATCAGGTGAGCCGGATGGAAGCGAAATCGCTGCATGAGCCGCGAGCAGAACCGGGGAAAGGAGGAGAGGACAATTGAAGATCGAGATCAGAGCGGACGGAGCCCACATCTCCGGATACGTCAACGTGACGGAGAAAAAGAGCCGCCCGGTGATCACGCCCCACGGGAAGGTGGTGGAGGAGATCGAACCGAGGGCCTTTGAGCAGGCCATCAGCCGGGCGGGGAACATCACGGTGACGGTGGACCACGACAACAGCCACGTGTATGCCAGCACCGACGAGGGGACGCTCAAGCTCTACGAGGACAATATCGGCCTCCACGCCGATGTTCTGGTGACGGACGACACCCTGATCGACCTGGCCAAGAAGGGAAAGGTAAAGGGCTGGTCCTTCGGGATGTACAACGTCCGGGATGAGCTGGAGCGGCGGGCGGACGACCTGCCCCTTCGGAGGATCAAGGCCCTGGACCTGGACCACATCACCCTGGTGGTGCGGAAGAGCCCCGTATATTCCGCCACAAGTGTGGAACTGCGCGCCGACGCCGAGGTGGATCTGGAGATCAGAAGCACGGAGGAAGCTCCGCGGGTCACTGTGGACGAGCCGGAGACGCCGGCCTACGACAACGCGCCCTTCCGGGCGCGACTGGAAGCCATCAAAAAACACTAAAAATTTGGGAGGTACGAACATGAAGAAGCTGAAAGCACTGTTGGAGAGACGGGTGGAGCTCCAGAACCAGATGGACGCCCTGGTAACCGCCGCCGACACCGAGGAGCGGGCCATGACGGAAGAGGAGACGACTCAGTTTGACGCCGCAGAGGCGGAGATCAGGGCCATCGATGCGACGGTCGCCCGGGAGGAACGGGCCCGGAATCTGGAGTCTCCCGCCGCCCCCACCGGCACGGTGGAGGAGCGGGCCGCCGCTGAGGAGCAGGCGTTCGCCGACTATGTACTGGGACGTGCGTCCGAGCTACGGGCGGGCGAACAGAACATGACCATGGCCAACAACGGGGCCATCATCCCCACTAGCATCGCAGACCGGATCATCAAGGCGGTCAAGGACCGCTGCCCCATTCTGGCGGGGGCCACCGTGTACAACGTAAAGGGCACGCTGAAGGTGCCCGTATGGGGCAAGGCAAACACCACCCATGACATCGCGGTGGGCTATCAGACCGAGTTCACCGAGATCACCGCCGACTCCGGCAAGTTCACCAGCGTGGACCTGGGCGGCTATCTGGCGGGCGCACTGACACTCATTGGTCAGAGCGTGGAGAACAACGGGGCCTTCTCCGTGGTGAACTTTATCGTGGAGCAGATGGCGGAGGAGATCGCCGTGTGGATCGAGGGCCAGCTGCTGTGCGGTACCGGCTCCAGCGCCGCCCAGGGCGCCCTGAACACCACCACGGGTCTGACCGCCGCCGGGGCCGCCGCCGTTACCGCCGACGAGCTCATCGAGCTCCAGGCCAAGATCAAGCAGGCCCACCAGGGCAACGCCTGCTGGACCATGCACCCCGACACCTTCACAACCATCAAGAAATTGAAGGACGGAAACAACCGTTATCTGCTCCAGGACGACGTGACCGGGTCCTTCCCCTACCGGCTGCTGGGCAAGCCCGTGTACTTGTCCGACAACATGCCGGCCATGGCCGCCGGCGCCAAGGCGGTGCTGTACGGAGATTACTCCGGCCTGTCCGTCAACTTCAGGGAGAACATCTCCATCCAGGTGCTCCGGGAGAAGTACGCGACGCAGCACGCGATCGGCGTGGTCTCCTGGTTTGAATTTGACTCCAGAGTGACCGATCACCAGAAGCTGGCCGTGCTGACCATGAAGGCGTCTTAAAGGGGGATTTGAGCCATGAAGCTCTCTGAAATCATGGTGAGCGACGTGGCGGAGTATGTGCGGGAGGAGGAGGGCGAGCCCCTTCTCCCGCATATCTTGGAGGCCGCGCGGCGCTATGTGCTGGACTATACGGGACTGAGCGCGGAGGAGGCGGACGGACACGCCGACCTGAGCATCGCGGCGCTGGCGGTGTGCGCGGACCTCTACGACCGGAGGACCACCGCTATTACCGGCACGATCATTGCAGAAAATCCCGTGGTGGCGCAGATCCTGGGCGCGCACGCGGTCAATCTGCTGTGAGGTGAGGGCATGATTTACGGAGCAAGCGCGCTACGGGAGCGGGTGGAGGTGCTGGAGCTGGCCGCGGTGGAGGGAGGCTGGGCGTGGGAGAGCGTGCGGCGGACCTGGGCGGGAGCGGAGCTGACGGACCGGACGAACCTCTTTTCCAAGGTGGGGATTGGGGCCCGGGACGTGCGCCTGGTCCTGCGGCGGCAGAACCTCACCCTCCACAACGCCTTGCGCTGGAAGGGACAGCATCTGTTTTTGACCTCCATCGTGGAGAACATCCCCGGGTGGCTGGACGTCCAGGCCGCGCTGGTAGAGCCGGCGGCGTGCAGAGGCAACGTCCACCGGGGAGAGAACGGCCCCACGTTCCCGGGTGTTCTCACCGAGAAGTACCTGCGCCACGAGCAGGACCACCCCATGGCCACCACCACCGTGTGCTACGTGCTGGTGACGCCCAAGGCGGTGGAGATCGAGCCCAAGGGCCTGGTGGAGGCAGGCGGCACGCGGTATGTGGTGCAGGTGGCCCACACGCTGGACGGCTGGAAGAATGAGTACGAGATCCTGCGAAAGGGGGACAAGTGATGCAGACGGCATATCTGGACCGGAACGCGCTGGAGCGGCTGGCGGCGGACTTCAACGACCTGCTGCGGGAGTACCCGGAATGGCGGCGGGAGATGTACGAGGAGATGGGCCGGGCCGTCCTGGTGGAGGTCCAGCGGGGCCTGGGAAACGGCGAGGCGGCGGGCTGGCAGGAGGCCGTGGTGGGCTCCGGCGGCGGCTACGCCGCAGTCCGCCCCAAAAAGGAGACCTTCACCCGGGACGGAGGCTCCGGTGAGCCCTACGCCGTGGGATACGTCACCAACTCAATCGAAAACGGACACAAGCAGGAAAAGGGCCGGTATGTTCCCGCCCTGGGGAAAAAGCTGGTGGCGGACCGGGTGGCCGGGAAAGGGGCCTATCTCGCGGCACGGCAGCGGGCGGAGGAGATCGCCTACCAGGCCGCGGAGCGGTTTGCAAAGAAGATACAGGCCAAATTACAGGAGGGATAGCATGCTTTCATTTCTGGCGATTACGGAGGCGGTAAAGGGGCTGGTGGAGGAGCGGTATCCAGGGAATACGGTCTATCTGGAGCGGGTACCGGTGGACTTTGCGCGGCCGTCCTTCCTGGTGGAGCTGGGGCCGGTGGAGATGCTGGACGCCTCGTGCGGCTGCCTGGAGGTCAAGGCCACGGTGGTGGTCACCGCCTTTGTGGAGGCGGACGACTACTACAACAGCCACGTGCCGGACCTGATGACCCGGATGGGGGCGGTACAGGAGCTCTTCGCGGTGGACGGACTCCAGGTGGAGGACCGGTTCCTCCACGTGACGGCCAACAAGGGCAACTGCCAATTCGACTACGCGGAGACCAGCGTCACATTCCAGTATCAGGACGACCGCCCGGGCGGGGACGAGTGGCCCCTGATGGGCGAAATACAGACAAAGTGGGGCCCCCCGCAGGGCGAATAAAGGGACCCCACCGGGCCGTGAAGCCCGGTGGGGGGAGGAGGGAGAACGAAGCGAAGCAGATATCCGGCGGACAGCCGGATGGAGCAAAGCTGAGTTTCTTCCGACGACGTGGGGGAGAGGACGAACAACGGAATGGAGCGGATATCCGCCTTTTGGCGGATGGAGCGAAATAGAGTTTGTGAGGACGAAAGGGGAATTGAAATGGGACTTCCCAGCATCAACATTGCATTCAAATCCACAGCGGCGAGCGCCGTAGAGCGCTCGGAGAAGGGGGTGGTGGCCCTCATCATCAAGGACGCCAAGGAGAACGGCGGCCACGCCTACACCAACGCCAGCCAGATCCCGGCCACCCTGGGGACAGACAACCAGGCGTATATCCAGCGGGCCTTTACGGGGTATGTGAATCCGCCCCGGCAGGTGCTGGTCTACGTGCTGCCCGCAGCGGCGGAGGCGCTGACCGACGCCCTGACGTGGCTGGCCACCCAGACCTTTGACTATCTGGTGGGGCCCCCCGACTGCACGGAGACCGAGGCCACGGCCATCGCCGCCTGGATCGCCGGCCGGAGGAGCAGCGACGCGGCCATCTGCAAGGCGGTGCTGCCCAACAAGGCGGCGGACAGCGAGGCGGTGGTCAACTTCGCCACCGGGGATATCCTGGTGGGCACGAGCGAGTTCACCACGGCGGAATACTGTTCCCGGATCGCGGGGCTCATCGCCGGGACGCCCATGACCATCTCCTGCACCTACGCCCCTCTCCCCGAGGTGAGCGACGTGGGGCGGCTGACCCGCGCGGCCATGGACGCCGCGGTGGACGCAGGCAAGTTCATCCTCTTCCACGACGGGGAGAAGGTGAAGGTGGCCCGCGGGGTGAACTCCCTCCAGACCACCACCCAGGACAAGGGGGACGCCTGGAAGAAGATCAAGATGGTGGAGGTCATGGATATGATCCAGACCGACATCCGGACCACGGCCCAGGACGCCTACATCGGCAAGTACGCCAACAGCTACGACAACAAGTGCCTGCTGGTGACGGCCATCAAGGGCTACCTGGTGGGGCTGGAGCAGTCCGGCATCCTCCAGGCGGGGAGCTCCTCGGTGGGGATCGACCTGGCGGCTCAGGAGGCATACCTCCAGTCTGTGGGCACGGACACCTCCAAGATGAGCCAGCAGGAGATCAAAGAGGCCAACACCGCCGACAAGGTGTTTTTGGAGGCGTCCATCAAGATCCTCGACGCCATTGAGGATATCAGCCTCAATATCACAATCTAAGGAGGGCTAAAACATGGATTCTGCAAAGCGAGTGATTTCAGGGACCTGGGGCGAGGTGTGGCTGGACGGAGACAAGGTGTCCGAGTGCTACGGGCTCCAGGCCAAGGTGAGCTTCAACAAGGAGGACATCGCCCTGTGCGGGCAGATGGCCAGCGACAAAAAGGTGACGAGCATTGAGTGTACGGGGTCCCTGCGGATGCACAAGGTGACCTCCCGGATGGCGCTGGCCATCGGGGAGAACATCCGAAACGGAAAGGACGTGCGCTTTACCATTGTGAGCAAGCTGAAGGACCCGGACGCCTACGGGGCGGAGCGGGTGGTCCTGAGCAACGTCAGCTTCGACGACCTCACCCTGGCCGACTGGGAGGCCAAGAGCGTGGGCAAGGTGGAGTGCCCCTTCACCTTTACCGACTATGAGTTCCTGGATGAGATCGGGGTGTAAGGCATGAACGAAAAGACGAACGTTTTGGAGCTGCTGCTGCGTGGGGAGACGCCCAATGTGCGGAAAAGCCTGCCCACGGCGCGGTACCGTGTGAAGCGGCTGAGCGAGCTGCTGGGGGAGGACGTGGTATTTGAGCTGCGGGCACTGCCCTACGGGAAGGTGAGCGAGCTGAAGGAGAGTATGTCGGAGGATCTGAGCGTACATATCGTGCTCTCGGGGGTGGTCTCGCCGGACCTGAAGGACCCGGCGCTCCAGGCCAAATTCGGCGGAGCCACGCCGGCGGAGACAGTAAAGGCGCTGCTACTGCCGGGGGAGATCGAGGACCTGAGCCGTGCGGTGGAGCGGCTGTGTGGATACCGGACGGCGACCATTGAAGAAGTAAAAAACGCCTAGAGGACGGCAGCGACGCGGAGCTGGGTCTCGTCTACTACCTCTTCCATGTGAAGGGGTGGGCCCCGGGGGACTACTACCGGAAATCCCCCGGGGAGCGGGACCTCATCTGGGCGCTGGCGTCCTATGAGGTGGAAGCGCGAGGATAGGCGCATAGGGAGAATAAGTCAGGACGCAGACGAAAAAACAGGCGAAGGGCCTTGGCCCTGAGCGGCATTTTTCGCGGAGTCCGTGCTTATTCGACCGGCTATGTGCCCAATCCGCAGCGTGACAGGTGGAAGCGCGAGGATAGGCGGGGCAGAGATCAAAATGGGCGTAAAAAAGCCGCCCCGGAGGGCGGCGGGATTTCGTTGTCATCGTCCTATGGTGCCAAGGGCGCCGAAAGCCAAGAACATAATGACAAGGCCAAGTACGATAAACAAACGCTTTTGCTCTCGTTCCGGATCATAATTTCTCATAAAATCGCCCCCCTTTTTATAGTCAGTATAGTATCCCGGAGGGCGACAAAATCACCACGTCGAAGTACAACAGGCGAGTCCACAAAGAAGAATAAACCCTATAGAAATAGCCATCAAAATTTTAAAGTTCTTTTGCACTTGTTCAGGATCGGGATCGTAATTTCTCATAAAACCACTCCCTTTTATAGTCAGTTGAGCATAAACAGTAGAGGGAAACCAAAACCCAGCATGAGGAGGCCAAACCCGATGAGGATATAGTACGGGGCGGCGGAATGCTTATCAGTATGAAGATAACCTATCCCAGAAAACAGAAGGATGCCGCCGCCAAGACTCAAGACCGCCATTATGGTACATAGAAACAGCCCCATTCGAGCCCCCCTCCTTTCTTCACAAACAGTATATCACGGTTTCAAAGACTGTCAAGCGGAGGTGATACCATGCCGGATACGGGCTTTGGACAAAAAAAGCCGCCCCGAAGGGCGGCGGAGAGGTCATTCATCTTTGAGCGGAAAACTGGCCCAAACGGCCCAAATAAGAAAGACTACTCCCAGTACAGAAAGGTAACCTGCGTCGCCGGAGACAGTTTCCATGAACCCCATCATCAGAAAGCTAACGGTAGAGAGCCAAATATATAAAGCAAAATAGTGACTGATGCGTTTAAACCATTTCCAATTGGAGAGCAGGATCGTTCCCAATACACCCATGGCAACGACAAAGAGGACAAAGGTGAACTGGATCAGAAGCATATCACCACGACCTTTCTGATTATAAAGTATACCAATATTTAGTTTGGAAGTCAACTAGAGGTGACTGTATGCCGGAAGAAAGCATCAACATTTATATGTCGCTGGTCGACAAGGTGTCCGGCCCCCTGAGCGGCATTTTTCGCGGAGTCCGTGCTTATTCGACTGGCTATGTGCCCAATCCGCAGCGTGACAGGTGGAAGCGCGAGGATAGGCGGAGCAGAGATCAAAATGAGCGTAAAAAAGCCGCCCCATAAGGGCGGCGGAGAGGTCATTCATCTTTGGGCGGAAAGCTGGCCCAAACGGCCCAGAGTAAGCAGAGCAGGAAACAGCCCCACATCATGCCGTCGTAGGGAGACATAAAACCCACCAAAGAGAAGAAGACGGCACAGAACAGAGTGCCAACCACGAGGAGCCACACGATCATAAGAGTGATGGGCTCATGAGAGAGCGCCCGAAATTCTTTCCAAAATCTTTTCATAACCGTAACCCTCCTTCTGTGGAAATCGTATCGCAAAAAAGATAAAAAGTCAAGCGGAGGCGAGACTATGCCGGAAGAAAGCATCAACATTTATATGTCGCTGGTCGACAAGGTGTCCGGCCCCCTGAGCGGCATCGGGACGAAGACAAAGGCGTTCAGCAAGGAGCTTCAGGAGCTGGAGCAGAAGACGGCGGCGTACGACAAGACGCAGACAAAGCTGTCCAAAAACGCCACGACATTGAAACAGCGCTTGGAGGAAGCCAACCTAAAGGTCAAGGATGCACAGAAGGCATATAAGCAGCTCAAGGATGAGGCCAGCAAAAAGGCGTTGGACAGCGCTATCGCCGAGCAAGTGGAATATAAGCGGCAATTGACCGAAACAGAGAGCGCCATGAAGAGCAACTATAAGGCGCTGGGGTCTCTGATGGACCAGCAGCGGAAGGCAAGAAACCAAAGTGGCGGTATGCTGGGCATTGGCGGAGATAGTCTAATCGGAAGCCTGAAAAACGCCGGGCTTTTTAAGCTGGCGGGAGAGGCCTTGTCACAGGCGGCTGGAGCGGGGATCGAAAGTGCATTAGGCCAGCCTACAGCTGCTGCGGTCAGCAGTATTCTCTCTGGAATTTCTTCTGGGATAGCGATGGGGGCCATGACGGGAACACCTCACGGCGTAGCAGTCGGCGCACTGGTAGGCGGCATATCAGGCGCTATATCCGGCGGGACTGAAATTTTCAAGGCCAGAGACGACGCATTCAAGAGCTACTACGGAGAATTGTACAGCTCGGCGGTGGAACGGCACGCAGCGGAGCTGGAGAGCGGGTCGGGGATCGCGTCGGGTCGGGAGACGGACCTCATTTCGTTCTCCACCCTGTTCGGGAGCCGGGAGACGGCAAAGACGTACCTGTCGGAGCTTGTGAACATGGCCAATACCACGCCCTTCCTCTACGACGACCTGACGGCGATGAGCAAGACGCTGGCCACCTTCGGATACGATGCGAAGAGCATTCTGCCGGTGCTGTCCACCATAGGCGATGCGGGGGCGGCGCTGGGCATGAGCACCAGCGATATGACCACGGTGGCCCAGGCCCTGGGACGGATGAAGTCCAGCGACAAGGCTACGCTGGAGTACCTGAACATCCTCAACGACCGCGGTATCGGCGCGGTGGGGCTGCTGGCCGAGGCGAAGGGAAAGAGCCAGGGGGAAATCTACGATATGATTTCCAAGGGACAGATCGCCGGAACGGAGGCGGTGGAAATCATCCTGTCGGCCCTGACAGACGGATTCTCCGGCGCGATGGAGGAGCAGAGCAAAACCTTCGCGGGGCGGAGCTCCACGCTGGAGGGCTGGGAGCAGGAGATGGCCAACGCCCAGGGCGAGGCGTACAACACGCTGCGCAGCGAGGGGAAACAGCGGCAGATCGACTACTATGCGGGCATCGCCGACGAGATGTCCGGACTCAACGCCATGATCGGCGCGGGAGAGGCCGCCCAGGAGAACCTGAAGGAGCAGTACCAGCGGGAAGCCATGGAGGCCGTGCTGAAGGGGACGGAAATCCGCCTGTACGAGGGGGAACAGGCGGAGACGCTGCGAAAGCTGCGCCAAGAATATATGGTGATCCAGGCGGATTATGCCGACCTCCAGGACGGGGCCAAAAAGACCGGAAAGATCGACGAGAGCGAGCTTATTGCCCTGGGAGAGCGGTCGGACGCGCTGAAAAGCAAATTGGAGGCCCTGGCAGAGGGGGCGTTCGACGCCAGCGGCGAAATGCAGGAGGTCAGGGACGTGGAGCTGGAGCTGATCTCAGCCATCCGGGAGAACACGCTGGCGCTGGGCGAGGCGGCCTACCTGGGGGATTACGAGAAGCAGCAGGAGCTGTCGGTGGGGACGGGAGGCGCGTATATCGACTCCCTCGACCTTCAGGAGCAGGCGGCGGGCATCCGGCAATCCGTGGACCACTTCACCGGACCGGGATACAACGGGCCCTTCGACGTGGACCCTGCGAACTGGAGCCCCCACGCCTGGGGGCTGGGCTATGTGCCCTACGACAACTTTCCTGCACTGCTGCACCAGGGGGAACGGGTGCTGACGGCGTCGCAGGCGCGGGCGGCGGATCAGGGGGCTGGTCCCCGGGTGCAGGTGACGGTGACGGGAAACAGCTTTTACGGCTCGGACAAGGACCTGGAGGACCGTGTGGCCCGGCGGGTGGCGTCCGAGGTGGTACGGGCAGTGGAACTGGGGGTATAGGCATGGCGCGGCAATTTATCTTCAAGGACACGGAGACGGGGCGTGAGCTGGTGCTGCCGGTGACGCCCGGGAGCTATGACATCGAGCACGGGCGGAAGGCGGCGGGCATTACGATGCAGGAGTCGGGGGACGTGAACCTGCCGGGCCCGGCGGTGCTGCTGGACACGGAGCTTACCTGCCTGCTGCCGGCCCAGGGGTATCCCTTCAACCAGCCGGGCGCGGGGACGAACCCGTGGGTATACCTGGAGCAGTTGGAGAAGTGGAGCGACGCGGGGACGGTGCTGCGGTTCGTGGTGTCCGGGACGCCGGTGAACGCGGCGGTGCTGCTGGACCCGATCCGGTACCGGGAGCAGGACGGGACGGGGGACCTCTACTGCACGATCCCGCTGCGGGGCTACCGCGCGCTGGCGGTGGAGACGACGGAGAGCCGTCAAACGGGGAACGGGGCGCGGACGGTGGAGGCGGAGCCGGAGCGCGCGGAGACGTACACGGTGGCGGCGGGGGACACGCTGTCGGCCATCTGCCGGAGGTTCTACGGCGACGCGTCGCTGTACGGGCGCCTGGCGGCGGCCAACGGGATCGCCAACCCCAACCTCATCCACCCCGGTCAGGTGCTCCGGCTGCCCGCCCGGGAGGAGCTGCCGGCGGCGGCGACGCCCTCCCGGTCCCAGCAAGTGGCGGCGGCCACGGGAACAAGCTATGACAGCGCCCAAAAGAAATGGAAGATACAGCTCTCCAAGGAGGAGGCGATGGGCTTTTGACGGAAGGACTGAAGCTGCTGATCACCCCGCCGGAGGGAGGGACCCGGGAGGCGGCGGCGCTGTGCCAGAGCGTTACGTGGGGCGGGAGCTACGACCAGGCGGCGCGGACGCTGGACTTCCCGCTGCTGGTGTGCCCGGCGGACAAGCACCTGCCCGCAGTGGACTGCCCGCCGGGGAGCCGGGTGCAGTTCTACCGTGGGGAGAGGCTGCTCTTCGATGGCTTTGTGTTCTCCCGGCAGCGGGACACGCTGTCCAACACGGTGGAGGTGTCCTGCGCGGACCGTGGGCTGTACTTAAAGCGGAACCAGGGGGCGTACCGCTTCCGCGGCCAGACCCCTGAGGCCATCGCGGGGCGGGTGGCGGCGGACTTCGGGCTGACGGTGGGGAGCCTGGCCCGGACGGGGACGGCGATCAGCCGGAATTTTCCCGGGGTGAGCCTGTACCAGATCATCCAGACGGCGTACACCCAGGCGTCGGCCGCCACCGGGGGGCGGTATATGGTGCGGTTCCGTGGCGAGGCGCTGGAGGTGATCGAAAAAAAGCAGGGGGAGCGGACCCTGGCGCTGCGGCCGGGGTCCAACCTCATCAGCCTGACGGCCACGGACAGCGTGGAGAGCCTGGTGAACCGGGTGCAGATCCTGAGCAGGGACGGCACGGCCAAGGGGAGCCCTGTGGAGGACGGGGCGTCCATCGCGCGGTACGGTCTGTTCCAGCAGATGGTGACGGAGAGCAGCGGCAGGGACGCGGCGGCGGAGGCAAGGAAGCTGCTGGAGGACAACGCCCCGGCGCAGAAGATCACGGCGCAGGTGCGGGGGAACCCGACGCTCATCGCCGGGGAGTGCGCGGTGCTCCAGGAGCCGGTGACGGGGCTGTACGGCCTGTGCTGGATCGACAGCGACACCCACACCTGGAAGGGCGGGGTGTACACCACCAAGCTGGTGCTGAACTTCCGCAGCATTATGGACGAGCAGGAGGCGGGACGGCTGCCGGACGCGTAGAGAAGCGCGGAGGGCCCCGCCCTCCGGGGGGCCCCTTTCTTCCCGAAGAAAGGGGACGGAAAGAAGGGCCAAAGAGGGGGATTTCGATCCTCCCCCTCTTTGGAATCTCCCCTTTTAAAAACGACCAATCAGGGGGGCCTCGGCCCCCCTATTGGAGACACCCCCAGGAGCTCTTCTCCAGCGGCGTGGGCAAGCCGTCGGGAGAGGTCACAAAGGCCCCCACAAAGCCGTGAGGCTTTGTGGGGAGAGGAGGAGCAAGGGAGTGGAGCGAGAAATCGCCGCAGGCGGTTATGAGCGGAATGGACTTTGCTCCGACGATGAAAGGAGTTTGCGAGGACGTGGAGGATAATCCGTATCAGCGGCTGGCGCGGATCTTTGCGCCGGGGGCGGAGGAGGGCGGGCTGTGCCTGGGGACGGTGGCGTCCTGGCCGGACCAGGAGCACCCGACACGGCCCCACCGGGTGATCGCCGGGGGGACGTCCCAGGAGCGGGAGGACCTGCTCTCGGCGCCGGGACTGCTGCCCCATGGGCTGGCGGCGGGAGACCAGGTGGTGCTCCTGCCCATTGAGGAGAAGCAGCGGTATATCATTCTGTGCAAGGCGGTGAAGGTATGAGCCGCAGGCACCGGCGAAGCCGGGACGCGCTTAGAGCGCGCACAAGCATTTTGCCGCAGGCAAAATCCTGGCGCAGGGCGGATTCACTCCGCCCGAGCAGGTCAAAGGAAGATGGGGCCCCCGCACGGCGGGAGCCGTGTGGGGAGGCGAAGGTATGAGTACGACATTGTTCCCCGTGGTGCAGCCGGAGGCGGTCCAGACCGGGACGGCGCTTCCGCTGTGCCGGGAGGTCAAATGGGACTACGACCGGAACGGGCCCGTGTTCCGGAACGGAGAACCGGAGACGGTGGAGGGCGCGGAGGCGGTACGGGTCTGGGCCTGGCTGGCCCTGCACACCACCCGGTTCCGGCACGAGATTTACTCCCGTGCCTACGGGACGGAGCTGGAGAACCTGATGGGGCAGCCGTACACCGAGGCGCTGAAGCAGTCCGAGGCCCAGCGGTACGTGCGGGAGGCCCTGGAGATCAACCCCTACATCAGCGCCGTGGAGGACGTGGGCGTGGACTTCGACGACGGGCGGCTGTCCATCTCCTGCACGGTGCGGACCATTTATGGAGAGGTAAGGCTATGAACGAAAGGCACCGGCGAAGCCGGGACGCGCTTAGAGCGCGAACAAGCATTTTGCCGCAGGCAAAATCTTGGCGCAGGGCGGATTCACTCCGCCCGAGCAGGTCAAAGGAAGATGGGGCCCCCGCACGGCGGGAGCCGTGTGGGGAGGTGAATACGCGTGTTTGAAGATATTACACCTGAGAGCATCAAGGCGGCCATCCTGGCGGAGGCCGGGGAGAGCCTGGAGACCCGTGAGGGGAGCTTTCTGGACTCCATGGCGGGGCCCGCCGCGCTGGAGATCTGGAAGGTCTACCAGGCGATGAACGCGGTGGTGTCCATCGCCTTCGTGGACGAGAGCTCGGGGGGCTACCTGGACCTGGAGGGGGCCAAGTACGGCATCACCCGGAAGCCGGGCACCCGCGCCCGGTGCGCCATGACCCTCACCGGCACGGCGGGGGCGACGGTACCGGCGGGGACGGTGTTCGTCACGCCGGGCGGGCTGGAGTTCGCCCTGACGGAGGCAGTGGTCCTCACCGGGAGCGGCGACGCGGGAACGGCGGAGGCGGCAGAGGTGGGCAGCGCGTACAACGTGGAGGCGGGGGAGCTGTCTCAGATGGCGGCGACGCTGCCGGGGCTGTCCTCCTGGACCAACGGCCCCGCCGCCGGCGGCACGGACCCGGAGAGCGACGGGGCCCTCTATGGGCGCATCCACGCCTACCTGAGCCGCCCGGCCACCTCCGGAAACGCCTATCACTACGAGCAGTGGGCGCTGGAGGTGGCGGGCGTGGGCGCCGCCAGGGTATTCCCCCTGTGGAACGGCGCGGGGACGGTCAAGGTGGTGCTGGTGGACGGCGGCATGGAGCCCGCCTCGGCGGAGATCGTGGCGGCGGTACAGGCCCACATCGAGGCGGAACGGCCCATCGGGGCCACGGTGACGGTGGCGGCGGCCGCGCCGCTGAGCATCAACGTGACGGCGGCGGTGACGCTGGATGGGAGCGCCCCCCTCAGCCAGGTCAAGACGGAGTTTGAGGCGGCGCTGGACACCTATCTCATGGAGCTGGCCTTCTCGGCCTCCACCCTGCGGTATAACCAGGTGGCCTATCTGCTGCTGAGCATCCCGGGAGTGTCCGATTTTACGGCGCTGACGATCAACGGCGGTACGGGCAACGTGAGCATCGGGGATGAGCAGGTGCCCGTGAAAGGGACGGTGACGCTCACATGAGCAAATGGATCGGCTATCTGCCGGACTTCTACGCCGCCTCGCCCCAGATCGCGGCCCTCCAGGGGGCGCTGGAGCAGCAGACCGAGGCCCTGTGGACGGCGGAGAACGGGCTCATCGACCAACTGGACGTCAACAAGGCCACCTGGGGACTGTCCTGCTGGGAGGCGTCCCTGGGGCTGGATGTGGACGTGTCCCGCCCCGACGCCTACCGGCGGACCCGCATCCTCTCCAAGCTGCGGGGGCAGGGCACCACCACCGTGGCCATGATCCAGAACGTGGCCGAGAGCTTTTACAACGGCCAGGTGGCGGTGGAGGAGCAGCCGGAGGCATACCGTTTCGACATCCGGTTCCTGAGCAGCATCGGGGTGCCGCCCAACCTGGACGACCTGTCGGCGGCCCTGGAGGAGATCAAGCCCGCGCACCTGGCATACGACTACATCATCCTCTACCGGACTTGGGGAGAGCTGGAGGAGAAGACCTGGGGAGAGCTGGAGAGCCGGACCTGGGATGAGATTTTAGGAGGTGAGCTCTGAGATGGAGCAGACAACGAATTATGGCCTCAATAAGCCGGGCGGCAGCGACTATGCCAGGATCGACGTGCTCAACGCCAATATGGACGCCGTCGACGCGGCGCTGAAGGACCTGGAGGAGAGCAAGGCGGAGGGGGCGGCGCTGGCGGCGCACGAAGCGGACGGGGTGAAGCACGTCAGCGCGGCGGAGCGGACGGCGTGGAACGCCAAGGCGGACGGGACGGCCACCGGCGCGCACATCGCGCGCACCGACAACCCCCATGGGGTGACGGCGGCCCAGGTGGGGGCGGTCCCCACGACCCGGAAGGTAAACGGCAAGGCCCTCAGCGCGGACGTCACCCTGGCAGCGGCCGACGTGGGGGCGGCGGCGGCCAGCCACAGCCATGGGGCGGGTGACATTGCCTCCGGGACGCTGGACGCCGCACGCATCCCCGATCTGGTGGCCAGTAAGATCACTTCCGGGACGCTGCCTGTGGCACGGGGCGGTACGGGGGCGGCCAGCCTGACCAGCGGCGCGGCGCTCATCGGGGCGGGCACCGGCGCAGTGACCACCCGCGCCATTAAGGACAACACCAGCGCGTCCGCCGCTCTCACAGCGAGTTCCGCCCTTGTGACCATGAACACACTGCGCTATGCCCTCAATCGCACGACGGGGCCCGGGGCGGCGGACACCAATTATACCACTGCCATGATGCGGGCCATCCAGGCCAGCACCACGGACCTGACCGCCGGAAGCTCCAGCCTGACCAGCGGCGTCATCTACCTGGTGTACGAGTGAGGTAAGCAGAAACGGGGACCCCACCGCGCAGGCGCGGCGGGGAGAGGAGGAGCACCGGAATAAGTGAGCTCTGCCGCTTGCGGCGGAGCGAAGGATATGGAGGTTGCGACGACGAAATGGCAAAACGAGTCTATATCGGCGTGGGCGGCAAGGCCCGCAAGGTGAAGAAGATCTATATCGGTGTGGCAGGAGTCGCCCGCAAGGTCAAAAAGGCGTACATCGGCGTGGGCGGCGTGGCCCGGCCCTGCTGGAGCGGGGGAGAGTTGTCCTACTACGGGACGGCTGCGACCTTGACAAATTCCATAGCGTATCATGCCGGAACATCAGTTGGGAACTACGCTTTATTTGGAGGCGGTTACTACCACCCGTCCGCTGCAACCTATTCTACAGTGAATGCCTACAGCAATGCTTTGACGAGAAGCACGCCAACTGCGCTAAGTACAGCGAGATATTATCTCGCAGCGGCATCGGTCGGAAATTATGCCCTGTTTGGAGGCGGCCGGCCTGACAGCTCTGCGGTCGACGCATACAGCACCTCTCTGACCCGCAGCGTGCCGACGGCCCTGAGTCAGGCAAGAAGGCAGTTGAACGGGGCATCAGTTGGGAACTATGCGTTGTTTGGCGGTGGACTTTATTCCAATTCCGGCTACTCGAACGATGTGGACGCTTATAATGCATCGCTTACGAGAAGCCTTCCAAGCGCTCTGGGCGAGGCCAGGTACAATCTCGCAGCGGCGTCGGTCGGGAACTACGCCCTGTTCGCCGGGGGTGCGGCATATGACGACGGTGCATACAGCAGCAGTTATTTGGACGCCTATAATGCCTCACTGACGAAAACCAGCAAAAGCCTTGGCATGATTACCAGCCGCGGGGCATCGGCATCCGTAGGCAGCTACGCATTATTTGCGTCTGGGAGGGGAGCTAGCGTTCGATCCGTCAATACATCGCTCACGACTGCTGATATTGCGGACCTAAGCCGAGGAAGAAGGAATCCAGCAGGCGGCTCGGTGGGGGACTATGCCCTTTTCGCCGGAGGGTACGAGTCCGGATATCTGGGCACCGTAGACGTTTATGACGCATCGCTTACCAAAACGGTGACAACTGATCTGAGTAAGGCGCGAGAAAGCGCAGAGTCCGCCAGAGCCGGAGATTTTCTCCTGTTTGGCGGTGGCATGATCAGCACCGGAAATTCCGCAGCGACCAACATCGTAGACGCCTACACAATTTAAATCATTTATTGAAGGAGGAATAGAAACATGAGCACAAGGTATCAGCTTTGGGACAAGGAGAGTCAGGTCATCACGCCCATTGGGGAGGTGCTGACGGCGGGGCAGTGGATGGAGCGGTATCCCGCGGCGGCGGCGATCCCCTACGTGCTGGCTGCCGGGGAGGTGAACGGGGCGTTCTGCACGCCCCTTG
>CEAK01034257.1_pt1 | contig 21545 bp, 20 predicted proteins | sample 480681 | NCBI WGS metagenome assembly CEAK01 (sample SAMEA3182071, study PRJEB8094) | gut metagenome | biome: human; feature: gut; material: Stool; isolation source: human stools | place: Canada | collected 2011-12-06 | reverse complement strand
TTCCAGAAACTGGGTGATGAATTTACTCGTACCCAGTTACTGGAAGAAGCAGTTGCCATGGGAATTAAAGAAAACACAGCCCTCACTTGGCTGAAACGGCTCACCAAACACGGAAAATTAATCAGTATGGACGGTAAAGGGTTGTATGCGCGTACGTGTGTGTATGAGTGAACCGGAAAAAGTGTACCTACTGTACCCGTTTTACTTACGGATACGGTAGTCATTTCAATTACCGCATCCGTTTTGACTGATACAATCGTTTTTCCTGCATAAAGCATCGCTTTAGGAGGTGTAAAGCTAAGCTTTAGACATCGTAAAGCGGTGCTTTAGACACCATAAAGCGACGCTTTATTTAAGGCTCTCCTAAAGCATCCACAATGACTCTCACCTCCAACGGTGTGAATGAGCGTCGCTTTGATTCGTAGCCTAAGTCGTACAGGCGTTGCAGAAGTCCGGGACACAAAGAGATCCATTTCTTCATTTTTCGATAAGCAGCAATGTCAGTTAGTTGCGGAGAATAAAGTTGCGCCAGTTCCATGCGCCCGTAAGCACGTATTTTAAATTCGCTCATGATGGATATGTTTCTGATTTACTGTTACAAAAATAACAAAAAACGACTATATAACCAACGTTTTTCCATTGAATAACCGACTATAATGACAAATAACCGACCGCTACCAGACACAACCGTATACAGCTGATTTCCGGGAGATCCGGAGTCGTATTTTTGTATCGTCGAAAGGGAAAAGAATCCCTGGATAATATGTTTAACCCTTTAATTTATTGTTTTATGATTCGTTACAAAATTTATCAGAACCAGCAGAAGAAAGGTTTGAATGCGGGTAAGTGGTTCGCCCGTGCAGTAAGCGACGAGACGTTTGATTTGGCAAAGCTTGCCGAACACATGTCGAAACACAATTCACCGTATTCCGGTGGTGTCATCAAAGGTGTGCTTTCGGATATGGTAGATTGCATCAAGGAATTGTTGCTGGATGGCAAATGTGTGAAAATCGATGATCTTGCCATTTTTGGTGTGGGTATTCGCAGTAAGGCAGCCGATACGCTGGAAGAGTTCTCGTTGGAGAAGAATATTAGCGGTATGCGTCTGAAAGCTCGTGCCACCGGTAATCTGTCGACTAATAATCTGAAACTCGACAGCCAGTTGAAACAGCAGGCGGAATATCAGAAACCGACAACTGCCGGAGGAGGTTCTGATTCAGGTGACAACCCTGATCCCAAACCGGACGGAGGCGGCGAAGCACCTGACCCGGCTGCTTAAAAGATTCACCACAGAGGACACGAAGGACACTGAGTTTTTTCACCACAGATTATTTCTTTCCTCTGCGTCCTCTGTGTCCGTGGTGAATAAAAAAACTATTATCAATTTATTTAAAACTTTTTATTATGAGTAATTCATCATCTTCCCGCTCTGTATGGAGCTTAGTTCTCAAAATCGTTATCACTGTAGCCACCGCCATCGGAGGTGTGTTCGGAATACAAAGTTGTATGTAACCCCATGCGGACTATTACATTAATTATCATTCATTGCAGTGCCACGCCGGAAGGAAAGTCCCTTTCGGCGGAGGCTTGCCGACAAGATCATATCTTGCACCGTGGTTTCCGTGATATTGGCTATCATTTCTATATCACACGGGACGGAGAAATCCACAGGGGACGATCGCTTGAAGAGGTCGGAGCACATTGCCGGAATCACAATGCCCATTCGATTGGTGTTTGTTATGAGGGAGGATTGGATGCGGACGGGAAACCGAAAGATACGCGCACATTGGAGCAACGGGGAGCGCTGTTCGCTTTATTGAGAGAGTTGAAAAGACAGTTTCCGAAAGCACTGATTGTGGGACACCGGGACTTGAATCCGATGAAAGGATGTCCGTGCTTCGATGCGGTGAAAGAATATAGACAAGTATAAGCTAATACGGGTATTTCTCCTTTGGCGCCATCAAAAAAACTTTTATGAGGACTACTTGTTTTTGAGATATAAACTGTATCTTTGTCATACTTATAATGAAGAAATTATGATAAGTAAGCTTAAGATGTCCAATGTAATGGGATTCGAGACTTTTGAAAATCCGTTTCCATTTCCACAAGTGACTGTTATTCTTGGAAAGAATGACACCTGTAAAACTGCACTCTTGAAGATGATTTATTCCGTTGGCAAAGCCAAGGAATTATATATCAAGCAAACCGTGCACCATCCGGATATTTCATTCAAGAATATCATATCCAAGAAGCTTTTCGACGTATACACCCCTAAAAGGGTAGGTTTGAGTGATATTGTGCGCAAGAACGGCACTCCCAAAAAACTATCTGTAGAATTAAACTTTAAAGAAGAAGATTCGAAAGTCAACTTCTCTTTTGGAGTAGATACCCGTACTACTATTACAGATGTTACTATTGCAAACGGAAATAGCAGTGAGATTACCAATTACATATTTATTCCCGCAAAGGAAGTCATCACCGCTTTTAATACGATAAAAGCGATTGCCCGTCAGTACTTCTTTCCCGGTTATGATGATACAACATTGGATCTTATTGATTTGTTGGACATACCTGTGGTACAAGGAGAAGCCAATGCAGAGTTTCAAGATATATTAAACAAAATGTCCGAAATGTTTTCCGGCGAGTTGAAACAAGTGGAAAATACGGAACGATTTGTCTTCAAGAAAGGCAATACCGAATTTGCCCTCCCTTTAACAGCAGAAGGAGTCAAACATATAGGTATATTGTCCACACTAATTCAAAACGGACAATTGAATAAAAACTCCGTACTTATTCTCGATGAGCCTGAAGATAATCTGCATCCGGGAGCTATCCGCTCATTGATGAAGATCATTTCAGAGCTCGCGAAGAAAGGTGTACAGATATTTATCACAACTCACAGTTATTTTGTACTAAAGCAACTACATATAGAAGCACGCTCCAATGAGATGGACATTATGTGCTGTTCATTAAACAGAAACGACAGAGGGACTATCGACACTTTTTTTGGAAATTTGAAAAAGAGTTTGCCGGACAATTCCATTATTAATGAAAGTATGGCCATGTATGATGAAGACATTGACCTTGATATGAAGATGTAATTATGGCAGGTTTTACAGAAAGTGGGATTACGCTTGATTTTCCAACAGACAATTGGTTTCGTTTTGAAAAGACAGAGCCTCATAAGAGCATAAGCTGTTTCAATTTCAAAGAGATGGACGCTTGTTGGATAGATTATGCAGATGGGAAATTCTATGCTATAGAGTTAAAAGACTATACAGCAACGGGGAGTTTGGAACCGGCAAATACAGCAGACCGTAAATGGAATATAACCAAGAAGGTGGTCGATACGATGCAAATGTTTCTAGCTGCAAAATATAAAAATACTTTTGGGCAAACTCTAGAGAATGAAAAAAATGTGGATTTGCACAGTTCTTGCCTTGAAGCCTATTTCATTACAATAATCAATGTAGCAGATAGCTCGAAAGGATATATAGGCGCATTCAAAGATAATTGTCTGGAAGCTCTAAGAGGATATACTAAAGTTTGGGATAATGCCCATGTCATTGTGATGACTTATGAGCAAGCTAGACGAAAATTGCCTTTTGTGGTATAAGAGGTTATTTTCATCTTCATTGGCAGCAGCCGTTAGTTGATGAAGTTTCTCCATGCCTGACACTGCATCTCATACGCTCATGTACCACACCGCAGAGAGAACTGATACCCTTGCGCATATCAGTCCTGCCGGGGTAGAGAAAATACCGCATCGTATCATTCAGGCAGAACATGGCAACAGGCGTATTGGTTAATCAAACGGGAAGCGGTCTCTTCCATACCGGCACCCAAATGGGCACGGATGCCATTAGGAAACAACAGGGTCATTCCGGAAACAGAAGAGGAGGAAGCAATACAGGGGGACTTGAGGCTGATGGGAGCTAAGACTGATTGGGGAGCAGATGTTTCGTGATCGGGAACACTGGAAGATTTACGTTTCCAATAATTGTACGTGGAGTAACTGACATGTTCACGTTGCAGAAATTTCACAAGACTCAGACCGCTTAAACGATGCAGTTCCTGTAAAGAGGTAAATTGTTCTTTTGTCATAATGAAAATATGTTAGAAGTTCATGCAATATTGCAAAGGCAAAGGTGCGATGAAAATATAACATAGAAAACGGGTACTTTATCGGATGCTTACTAAAAAAAATATCAACGATCTTCACAGACCGTTGATATAGTGGGAAATTCACATCGGCTTTAACCTCCGATGTCAGGGCGTAGATCAGAAAGGCACCGTCGTGCTATTTCTGATCCACAATGTAGGGAATCATGCTTTTACAGCATGAAACTAGGGACCTACATTTTTCTTCATCTCAACATACGAAACACTCACGTGTTTATTACATCTCAACATTTTCAACATTTATTATATATACCCAATTTGTTTCAAAAAAATCATCTCAAATACTGATTATCATTATCTCTATACCAATCCTTAATGGCTTCTTCAAATGTATAATGAAACTTATACCCCGAATCTGCCAATTTCTTTCCGCATATATTAGTAGAGATCATTAACTTCTTCACACGAGCCGGACAAATACCTAGGGCCTTTCCCCCTAATGGACCCACAATACTTGCAACTGTCATTAGAAGACTTCCCGGCACCTTGACAATGGTACGTTGTAGTCCCGTAGCCTTTTTCATCGTTTCTACTATTTGCTCGATAGTAAAAGCCGGTTCAAATGTACAGTTATATAACTCTACTCCTTCACTATGATTCTCCAACCGGTAAAGCATAAAGCGAACCAGTTCTTTCACATAAATGCAAGCTTTAATCGTATCTTTACGGCCCGGATAGAAGAACTTACCACCACGGATACCCCAATACAAACGGGTAAAGTTACCATTTTCCCCTTTACCGAATACCACACCTGGACGAACAATAGTAAGTTGTCGTTCGTTCGGCTTTTTTGCCTGCCAAATCGTATGTATTTTTTCAGCCACTAACTTAGAAATTCCATAAGGCGTGTTCGGTGTGGGAAGCGTCTCTTCTGTTTTCAAATCTTCTGCTGCACCATAAGGAGCTATGGAACTGGTAAAAACGATTTTCTTTATCCCGAACTTCTCGGCAAAAGCACATACGTTCTCTGCACCACGAATATTCGTCTCAAAATAAGCCTGGTCCGGATGTCCCGGGGTACGATGAACGGCTGCAAAGTTAAAGATGACGTCTTCGGAAGTAACGGGAATATCAATGTTTATCTCAGAACGAACATCACAATTGATATATGTAGATTTACCTTCATGGTTATTCTCCACAATATCCAGATTGTATATTTTCCTATCCGGATATTGATTACTAATCAGGTCAACAAGATGGGTACCGATAAAACCGGAACCACCAAATATAAAGTAAGACATCATTCTATTGTTTTTTATTATATGATAATTCTTTCAACAATTGCTTATTCCAATCTCTTCTCTCTTTATCAAATGCCCATCCCCATTTATTAAAATATTTAATCATATTAATCATGTGTATTTTAAGCATTTTCTTATTTTTATAAGAAGCTGCACGATGTGCATGTACAACAGTTACTTCAGGCCAAAATATAGTTTTATAATATTTATGCATACGCCGAGTTATATCTATATCTTCAGGGTACATAAAGAAACGTTCATCAAATAAACCAACCTTATTAAAGCACTCAATACGAAAAAACATAAAACTACCTTGGTGGTAAGGCACATTCATAGCCTGTGTATGATCGTTAAACTTAAGTAAATATCGATCATTCATTTTCTCCATCATCTTCTTTGGCAAAAATCTGCGAAAAATAAGATTTACAGGCGTAGGTAACAACCTACATGTATATTGCATTCTTCCATCGGGATATATAATATTAGGCTGTACTTGAGCCACATCCATATTTCTATCCATATACTTTACTAATTCATCTAAGATGCTGGGGTCAAAATAGACATCGGAGTTTAAAATCAGATGATATTTACTCTTTGATTTCAATACTCTACGCAAAGCTTGATTATGCCCTGCACCATACCCCACATTTCTACTACAGATATATTCTACATTAACATATTCCTTACAGAAATCGGCAATATACTTCTGACTTGAATTATCAATTATATACACTTTAGATATTAAAGGAGAAAGCAAAGAACTTAAACACTTAGTAAGTTCTACCAAGTCAGTTTTATAAGTTACAATAGAAACTGTTATCATTAAAAATAATTTAAGAAAATGTTATTAACTCGACATTATTTAAATAAACAGACAAATCTTCCTATAGCTTTCTTTCCTCTCCTAACCATCTCAATAAATATTAAAGGGAACATTATACCAAAGCACAAATACAGTAATGTTAGTGGAAGATTTCTATCAGCTGGTGCTATGAGACTCGACAGTGGTAATTTGATATCAAATGCACTTAACATCAATGTACAGAGTTTAAAACCAACAAAGTGTAAAGCCATAATATAAAATGACTCCTTACCACACCACGCCAATGCTTTACCTACTGCTCCATTTTCTATTTTTTTACTTAAATAAGCTATAACATAAAGAGCGGACACAGAGGAGGCAGTCAACGACAAAACATCAGTATACTTATTGTGATTCAGCATTATCCCCCCTTCAATAACCGCTATATGATATACTACTAATCCACAAAATATTGCTACCCAATTATTATTGAATTTCAAATTCAAGACCCTCATCATCAAATACCCGCAATATATCAACCACATGGCTGTAATTGTATTATTAAACCTTGGAATAGTAAAACCAATAATATTAGTCATCTGGCAACTGACAATGCACCCTACAAATAATATTAAAGCTCGCACCACTTCCAATTTCTGCTTATCTGTAATCCACTGATTCAATATCCAACTGACGATGCATAATCCTATCATAGCCAATAATAATACATAAACAAACCACATAGCACCTAAGATAGGTTCTCGACCTGCAAAAAGAAAAACTAATATTAGTTCTTTCACAAATTGCCCTATTCCCCAATACTCCATATATTTTCCGCCATAATCAGTCTCTGTATCATAAAAACCAATATTTAACCATACATTGTGTAACAACACTGCTGGAATGTAAAAGTACAACAACAGTCGATACAAACTATTCATCTTTCCTTTAATAAATTCGACAGGAGAACATAGTTTCTCTGCTTTTAAGAAAAAGCCACCAACAACAAAAAATACTGATACAAACCACAGCCCATACATCAAACTGACTAATGGCACTAAAGGATAATTTTTAAAAGGATGCGTTATATGAGAAAGAACTACTCCAATGATCGCTGTACCCTTAATGATATCTACCCAGCTGTAGTAAGTAGACATTGACTTATTCATGATTCTATAATTATTTCATTATATACTTGTACTAAATTCTTTATATGAGATGTCAAACTCCAATTGTCTGCAATAAAATTATTTATAATATTGTTTTGCATTACTTGGATATCAGCATTCTCATATTTGATGAGCGCCTCTTTTAAAGAATTCAAGTCTCCTGTTTTGAATAAATAACCTGTTTCTCCATCAATAACCTGTTCACTTGCAGCACAAGAATCCGGAACTATGCAAGGAATGCCATAAGACCTAGCTTCCGCTACTGATAACCCAAACGTTTCATACCATAGTGAAGTAAAAACAAATGCCTTTGCTTGTTTAAAATAAACTTGTTTATCTTTACCTGTAACCCAACCTACAAACTCTATATTAGGATATCTTTCCATTAATTCATTTCTTAGATATCCGTCTCCTAACACTACTCCCTTTAAATTCAAATCCGTTATAGCTTGACAAAATAATTCTCCTCCTTTCTCTGGTGATAGCCTTGCCATAAAAAGATATACATTGTTATCTAATAATTTATTTGGTTGATTTTCATTTATTTCCACTGGATCTACCACTGTATATACTTTCCGACTACTGTTTATCAATGACGTGCAGATCCTACGAGTCAAATCAGAAATAGATATAAAATATATCTTTCTATTCTTAGCTAGTACTCGATTTTGAATCATCATTCTCATACTACGCCATATTTTCTGTGGATAACTGCGGACATCACAATTACAAGTCAAACATGTAACCCCCATAGGTTTCTTTGTACAAATTTCATTACGTTGATAATTATAAAACCCTCCATTGGGACAAAAGCAAAAAAAATCATGAAGTGTTATCACTGTCTTAAAGTCCATTTTTGCAGTAACAGCATATAACGAAGCGGTCAATGCTTTTGTCCAAGTGTGAAAATGTACAATAGATTCCGCAGGATCCAATGTAGTCAAAAGCCGTTCAAACTCTCTTTTCGTTTCATTATCCCACAATCCCTTACATATTGCACGCAAACGATTGTCATCATGTAGTATATCTTTTTTTCCAATGCATATCACATTTACACCTGCCTTCTTTAGCCTACTATCAATAGGTCGAACTGCAGAAAATAGATATACACTATACATCTCTGCCAATCCAATAGCAGAATTTATTGCAACATTTGCAGCTCCCCCCTCTATAGACGCCCAATCATTTACAATCACTACATTTCTAAGCATTCACCAATGATTTACAAAAAATTAATCCGTTTTTCACAATATCCTTTCATTCTATTTACAGTAATAGAAGATGTATAATAGAACAAGTAAGCATAAAATACCACTCCATAAATGAAATAGTGACCTCCTCGTATAAAATAAGAAATGAATACAACTAATATTGCTACATTAATGGGATTATTAATATTCCGATATTTGAGAAGTAAGTAAATAAGAAGAAATACTCCAATGATACCAAATTCTGAATATAAACGAGTAAGCAATGAATATGCATCCGTTTGATTTAAGCCATATTGAAAGAAATCAGATTGATAACCCATCTCATAATTAACTTCGTGAGTGCCCAGTCCTGTTCCTGTCAATCTACAAGGTGCCTCATTGGCTACCCACAAATTCGTAAGTAAAGCATACGTGCTTAAATTTAAGACCTCAAAATATTCAGGTTCAAAATCGCTGAATGCATTTATACTTTCTGATGTTTTTGTTACCATAGCTTTCCAAGAGTTATTCATATCCTGACTTTCTGTCGAATAATTCAAGACAAATAGAACAAACATTACTATTGGTACCATAAGAAAATAACAATACTTCAATATTATTTTTCTATATCTATATACGAAGAAAAAAAACATTACAAAATAGCCAATTGTAGCAAATGTCAGGAGTAAAGCGGTTACTAAAATTATAACCCGTCTCTTATGCTGTCTCCAATAGTCTTTTTGAAGGAAACAATACGAAACTGCCGGAATAATAAAAGTCGCAAAATATCCTGGTTCTAAAAAATAAGATCGCAACCTGTAACTTTGCTGAGGAGCATAATCAATAAAAGAAATAAAAAAAGTTATATCAATATTTACTAAAATATAGAATAGAAATTGAATCAGACCAAAATACGATAAGAATACGCAAAACCTAATATATTTATCCCATAACCGATTTAAATCAGGTACATAGTTCAAAAAGAACTGATAATAACTAACAGAAAGTAATAATAAAAGAATAAATTGCTGAATAAATTTACCAATAGGATACCCTACAAAATAATTGGTTACACAAAAATGAATCAACAACAAAGAAAAAAATAGAGCTATTTTTTTGAATTTATACCATCTATATGAAAACAACAGTAGAAATAAAAAAGTTACTTCAAAATATCTTCCTAAAGATATGCAAATAAGTAAAAGCCACTGTAGACAATCTACTTTCTTACCAAGTACCATATTTTTTTATAATAATACCCGCAAATACCTTTTATCAGGTAAAATAGATTTCGATACTGAGGATTAATATTGTGATATTGTTTCACCCGATAAGTATCCAATAACCCTTTTATTGAATTACTCATTCCTCCTATCTGCATTACAATAATTTCTCGGTCAATGAAGAAAGAATTCATTTTCTTACGTAGCAAAAATTCATAATCAGCACAGATCTTAAAATCAATATTAAACTCCCCTATTTCTTTAAATAGTTTATGATTATGCAATGTCGAGCCATGAGATATTTCCATCTTATTAATAAAATTCTCCCATTTATATGGCCTCCCAAAATTTCTTAAAAATTTTCCACTCTCATCAACGAGTTGACACCGTGCGCAAATTATATCGATTGAGTTTATGTTACTTTTTTTTCGTAAAAGTCCCAAATAAAATATTATTGCACCAGGAAGGAAATAATCATCAGCACCTAAAAACATGATCCATTCACCAGTAGCCAACCGCAAAGCTTTATTCCATGCATCATATAACCCTTTATCAGGCTCTGATTTAAAAATGTCGATTATATTGCCATAAGATTTTAAGATGTCCACCGTTTTATCCTTAGAATCACCGTCGATAATTAGTAATTCTATTTCATCTGATTTCTGGCATGCAATACTGTCAATACAACGTTTGATAGTATTCTCAGCGTTGTAAGTTGCAACAATTATAGAAATTCTCTTATTCATATTAATTTTTGCTCACTATCATATACTTTCTTAATGCTTCTCTCACATATAATCTTTCAGTACTATCCACTACAAACTTCTCAGAAGTATCCTATTATCAGATATTTCAAAGGCTAATGACGTTGTTGGGGAAGTCTATAGAGATGTTCCATAATTAGCTGTTTATCTATACTTTGTTTACCCAACCATTTAGTCCAGACTTTTTTTATTATTTGTCTAAATGTCATTGATTTCATCTTTTTAAAACGCTTTCTATTATTAAAGATAAACTGAGGTAAATTATAAGGAAACATCGGAGCATGCCTCATCTCAAATGAAGCAGTGTCTAAATCAAAAGACATAACACGAAGCTTATCTTCACTAATTTTTCTGCCACATATATAACCCGCCTCACGAAATGTATTCAGATGACGTGGTTTATATAATCCCGGATAATTCACAGAACAATACGTACCATAAGTCTCAAATTCAGAGAATGCTGGCATAGAATCATCTAAATTACTAGCATGCAATATTTTCTCCAACCATGTAACACCTTCCACGTCGCTTTCTTCTATTTCAGCTAACATTTCACAAACAATATTCTTAGAGAACATCATATTTTCTGCTATAAACGAATACTCCATTTGTTTTCCGTAACCAAACAATCGTTCTATTGTTCTAAAATAATTAGGATTATACTCTTTCTTAGGGTTAAACAGCAAATGCTCATCTTCAAAAAAAGATATAGGAGCCAATGGTAAAGTATCTGCGTCCCAAGATAAGTAATATTTCTTACAATATATACTTTGAGCAAACCCTAATTTTAAGAACTGTTGAAAATACCATCCAGCACTCAATCTCCTATTCGGGCAGCATTCGTTTAAAATTTTGGCAACAATTGATAATGACAGATTTGGTAAAAGTTCATTTTCATCTATCAATTTATATGGCATATTAGCGGGAATTTTCTTCTCTATTCTTGAAAAATTTTTCTTTGCAGTAAGAACATATATATGTTCCAGATTCTCAAAACATCGATATACATAATCCACCACCCGTGGCACAAATGCTACATCTTCTGGTCCTGTAGGTATAATAATATCAAACGTACACATTTAGCATATATTTTTCATCCAGAAAAAAAGCAACTATATAAATTAAAGTACAACACTATACTAATATTGATGACTTACAATCTCCAATATTGCCTCAAGATATTTATACTTCAATATATTATCAGGTTCTAAACAAGCCCCCTCTCCCCATTCATTCCATGCTGTTAAGAATATAAAATCTTTACCTTGCACCTCTGATATTTTCATTAATTCAAAGAGATAAGACTTAAATTTTTCAGGAGTACTACCATTGACCAAAACTCCTTTATATCCTCTTCTTGGAGTATCATCATAAGAGACAAAAGCACCATGATAAATGTTTGCTTTGGAGTTTCTCGCTTCTACTAAAATTTTCCTCCATATAGTATCATAATCATATTCTTTTAATCCTTTATGCCCCCTCAAAATTCTATGCAATTTATTTCTTATACGCACAGAAATAGAAAGGTCTGTCCACCCATGACATATCGGTTCATAATTGAATATTAAATCATCTTCTCTAAAATTTAAATTCTGGTTATATTTGAAGATGAAACACATACCATCATACCCATCTTTTTTTGCCAAACAATTCCAATAAGCACACATTTCTGCAATTTCTGCACTATATTGAAGAATAACAAAAACAGGCCTATTCTCTTTCTTTATATACCTTTTATCCAAAAAATATGAACGAAGTTCCTTATAATGATATTCCCAATCAGATTCACGGCCAAGTATGTAAGGGATAAGTATCGCTTGACCTTTATGGTCCTTTACGACATTATCAGCCATTGGTGACCATGCATTTCCATGTACATTACTCCAACTACGTTTCCAATTTGCATTATCCCATGCAAAAAAATAATTAATATCTATCTCCTCATTATCACGTATAATCTCAGCTGGCTTTGTTAGTATATTTTGTTCATTATTAAACCAATAATGGTATATACCAAAACCATAAATTCCATGTTCTCTTGCTAATTTAGCCTGCCATGCAACATTTTCTTTTACTGATAAATCATAATAGTTGTTATTAAGAGGTATCACCGGTTGATGATGACCTTTAAAAAGAGGTCTTGCCTTTTTTACAGTCACCCAATCTGTGAACCCTTTACCCCAAAACTTATCATTTTCCGGAATGCAATGAAACTGCGGCAAATACATTGCAATTATTTTCGTATTTGTCATTTTATTATTATTTTTAAAATTTCAATCTATAGAATAAGAATTTATAATCTTAGCTGGATTTCCTGCTACAACACAGAAACTTGGCACATCCTTTGTTACTACACTATTAGCTGCAATAATAGAATTATCTCCAATTTTCACACCGGGCAAAATGGTCACTTTATCTCCTATCCAAACATTATTTCCTATAACAACAGGTCCCTTACTATATAAATTTCTTTTGGCAGGACTTTCTTTTAAAGATTCATAATCAGAACTCCCATGTGAATTATCAGTTATTGTAACCCATTTGCCAGTAAGACATCCATCGCCTATAGTTATTTCATCAATACATGTTACATGATTAAATGCCCCAAATGAACAATTCGTTCCTATCGTTATTTTTGGAGTAAACTTTTTATCTCCATACTTATCCCAAGCTGTCAGATATAAACCACTTTGAAAATTTGAATTTGCCCCAATAGAGATATATTGAAGCCCTGCTAAAAGCCCCACTTTCTCAAATCGTACAGATCTATGACAGTCTTTAAATACAGGCCTAATCCATTGAGAATAAACACTATATTTTTTCTTTCTCATTTTACAAAATAGCTTGTAAGAGAAAATGTAACGTTGTACAAAAGACATTATTAAAGCTATTATCTTATTCATACAATCAGCAAATACAACAAGATCCACATAAAATATAGCAATCCATTTAACCTATATTTTTGATTCAAGCCTAATTATTCACATACTGTTGCTTTATAATTATCTATGCCCACCCCCATAGCATACTCCAAAATCTCATCTACTTCTTTTTGATAGTCAGATAAAGGCAATTTTCGAATCAAATTTATCTGTTTTACAAACTCCTCATCTGTTCCAAACAAATCATTACACCCAGCCATTAAATCAAAAGTCCCATCATAAAAACGCAAACAAGGTAAACCACGCATTAATGCTTCATAATAAGCCGTGGTATTTACAGCTACTGCAAAATCATATACAGAATTAATTAAACATTCATTAACTGTAGTTTCCTTAGGTACAATAATCATATTATGTGAATCCGAATAATTACTATAAAAACTATAATCACAAGAAGGATGCAGTTTTATATAGAACTCATATTCGTCAGAATAATTCGACAAAATATTCAGTAATGCCATATTAGTATTACGAAAACTATCCCTTGCTACTAATATCATACATCTTTTGAACGAATTATTCTGCTTAATAAGTTTTATTTCTACTTTCTTAGGATAACCTGCTATTGATAAACGAGAAGGTGATATTCCATAAGAAATAAATTCATCAACTGAAAATTTGCCCCAACACATTAGGTTGTCAGTTTCAAAATTTTCATATTGAATTAAATCAACAGGAGGATTCTTTTTAAATATAAAATAAATACCCTCCTGCAAGGAGTAGGTTGGTATATGTTTCAACTTACAGTATTGGGTAAGCAGATTCTCTAAATCAAGAACATTACATTGACATAAATATTTTTTCACATGCGAGAATGATAGTTTATCTAAATCCTCTATTAAGTTACAATAATGAATGGTAAAAATCAAAAGTTGACATTGTTCTTTAAAAGTTAGTGATGTCTTTTTAAGCATCCTAAAGCCCTGATTCAGAATTTGTAAAATAACATGAGGATGAATAGATAATCGATAAGTCCATTCAGTCGTATCATTATATGCAACTTCACTTCCTAATTTAGTAATAACAGTATTATAGAGTTCCAAATGATCATTTCTTCCTCTATATCGACCAAAGGTCGAAAGAATATTATGCATTCCAGGAGTGAATTTAATCTTTCTTATATCTATAGCAAATAAAATCAAAAAGTATTGCTTCCATGACATATGAAAACTCTTATTAGCTATAGACCATATGTTCATCGCTAACACCCTATTCAGATGTATACCTTTATAAACTAAATCATACTGACTCTTTAATAATATATATCGACCAAAGTTATCCATTTTAATAATTACTTATAACTAAACCAAGGCAACTTATAAACACGCATCGCATACCCAGCTACAAAAACAAAAGTTATAGCACTAATAATAGCCGCAGACACAGCCGAACCTATTGCTCCTATCCACGAAATTAGCATATAAGTTAATCCCACTTGAACAATACTCCAGAAAAAGGTTATAACCCCAAGGACCTTGGTCTTGAAGGTATAATGAACAAAACATACAAACATTAAATAGCATCCATAAAAAAATTGTCCTAACATTACCCATGGCAAAAAATAGATAGAATCGTAATAAGAGGATGGATACATAACAAATATTAATAGCATTGATACCAAACATGCTACGATTGTAAAGACTAAGGTTACACCTAAACTAATCCAAATCCATTTTACTAACTTTTTTTGTTCCATAATAGTACCTTCTCTATTACCATCAAAAACAGCTAATTTCTTATATAGTGCAGGAGCATACGCATTATTTAATGCTACCAGAAACATAGTTATAACAGCCCCCCATGTTATTGCAACCGAATAGTAACCATTGTCAGCAAGACTACACATATTGGTCAAAAAAATCTTATCAACACCACTTTTAAACCAGAAAGATAGAGCATGAGGTATTATGGGTAAAGCAAAAAAAAGAGTTTGTTTCATATATACTTTATTAATTCCCCACTCTATATATCCTCGTTTAAAAAGTATGTATACACTAATTAACCCAAAAAGAACTGTTGTTATAATCATACTATAAATTCGGCCTTGCCAACCCAGCAGTAGTACAATAACAAGCATTATTGTCCCCATTGCATTTACAACAGATTGAGAAATTTGATATATACCAAATCCCCATGGTTTTTCCTCACACCTCCATAACAGCATATTAAGATTAGTGATACCTGAAAACCACACTAATACCAATACTGACAATTGATAAACGAAAGATATACTCAATGTTTCTTCTATCAATTGATGGATGGGTAATACCACAAGTACACAAATAACATTAGCAGCGGTATTGAGAAAAATCATATTCGAGACATAATGCTTAATTTCATTTTTATCCAGTTTTGCGTACATCACAGGAAGAGCTGCCGCTGTACATGAACAGGCAAATACAGAAATTATCTGAACTAACACATTATAATTTGTAACTATTCCATAATCTGCCGGGGTAAGATAATGTGTAATAAATGGCAAAAGTAAAAACGGAATAGCCTTATTAAGTCCATCACAAAAAACATAAATAAATGAATTACGAATGACAGAAGAAGACGATATTTTCCGAATAAAACGAGATTGAATTATACTAATTGACATTTATGTAGTCACTCAATTTAAGTTAGGGTATCCCCCTTAGTTTTAGCACTTTTAAAGCACTTGGATTAATTTTTGTTAATTAGCATATTTGGGTCTTATAGCTTGTAACTAAAGATTTTATCAGGTATCATGTTTACAAAATCACGGCATTCATTAAATATCTTAAAAAAACAGTTTCCAAGAAATCCCATGCAGAACTACCATGAAGTTTAACCGTTCTGATTACACTGTAGTAAATTGCCGTCATCTCAACACCTGCGTCACTGCCATAATGAAGTGAATTATTGCGTTGAATAGTAAGTTTGTGAATCGTTTGTTCTAATAAATTATTATCTATCGAGAATTACCCATCTTTCAAGAAAACAAAGAGCTCATGTCCCCAATGTCCAAATAATTAAAATCTTCGGAAAGCTTTCGAGATCTTCATTGCTATACATAAAATTTCAGTTTTAGTTGACAGCTAAGATATGGCTTTTAAAAGAAAGCCTTCATTTGAGGACTTATCTCTTTCCTTTGCTTATTGACGAAAGAAAAAGGGAATAAATGAACAGGAGCTATATAATTTATTTATCATTTCTTTCAACAGCATTTACCATATATGGATCAATCTGTGACACCGATTCATCCATATCAAGCCAAGCGCGCGCGCAAGCCAAATCAAGACCATCATCAATGTCACACCCCGTTCGTTTATCCACTACAAACTTATAAGGATGACTACCATGAAAATAAGCCCATTCAATCATTTTTTCACGAGGGGCCATTAATATACCGTCCGTCACAAAATATAATGTAGGTAGTTGCTGACTAGGTACATGTTTAAGTCCTAATTCATAATTCAAGGGACCTTCTTCGTTCCAAATATAGCGTTTAAAACTCTCTACACTCATTAAAGAGTCGAAACCATTATTTAGAGCTTCATAATAAGCCTTAATTGCACCCTTATAGTCTTTCGGAAATACTAAAGGAGACGTACATGTAGCCCAAAGAATAGTCTCACCTTCTACACTTTCTGCAATATGACGAACGACTTCTCCAAAAGTTTTAGATTTTTCATCGCAAAATTCAGGAGCACGCTTATGTGTTTTTGCACCAGCCAAATGTGCCATCTCCAACATCAAGTCTGAATCGGAAGAGACAACAATATCTGTTATCTCTGGAACTTGTTTTAACTGCATAATCTTATTAACCAGTAAATTAGTTCCCGCAAAAGGAGCTACATTTTTGTTTTTCAACCGGGTACTTCCTGCACGTACAGGAATAATTGCTGTAATTGTTTTCATAAAATAATATTTTGTTAAAATTAATATTACAACTCATCACAACACATCCGGTACGTTAATCAATCTATTCTAGTAAGCCTTTTTTTTCTATCTCCGTTTTCTTATATAACTGTTCAGCAATATAAAAGTCCAAAGGAGTATCAATGTCAATAGCTTCAATGTCGCTAGTAATAACGAATTGAGGATTCTTTCCAATGATATTTGAATTCTTTATAAGGTCTTCCTTGCGCACTACAGTGACTCCAAAGTTAAGAGCTACTACATTAGGAAGATCTTGAGAATTTGGAGCATTAACTGGATCATAGTTTATAGGCTTGCCTTCAAGCCAAAGGAACTCTTTGACATTTGATACAGTAGCAAGACAATCGTAACCTGGTGCAGTAAGAAACTGATTAATGCATTGCGATATTGTTTCTGATTTAATAAATGGTGAAGTACACGGACAATACACAAAAATATCGGTATCTGTCACTTCACCTAAATGACGAAAAAATTCACTTCCACTACATTGGGAGGAAGCGTAATACTCTTCTCGACGATGGGTTTTTACCCCCCCCCCGATAACATTTATTAACAATATCTATCGCAAGTTCAGAATTTGTATTGACAACAATTGAAGTCAATTCAGGGACTCGCAACAAAGTGTTAATTTTCAGTTCCATAAGATTAGTATTGGCAAATGCACGTAAATTTTTGTTTTTTACACGTTGTGAACCTGCACGAATAGGAATTACTGCTGTAATTTTCATAATTTTTCAATTAAAATGTTAGCATCCACTTTTGGCGTATAGTATTTATGAATAAATTTTATTATTGTTGTATCAATATGCATTCTTCTCTCCCACAATCACATTCGCCACAGTCTTATATATGATATATATATCAAGCAGTATTGTCCAATGCTCCATATACCAAATATCAGCCTTTACACGTTCCTCCATCTGTGAAAGTTCCCTCGTTTCACCACGGAAACCATGCGTTTGAGCCCAACCGGTTACTCCTGGTTTTATAAAGTGCCGCACCATATATTTATCAATCAAACGGGCATAAGTCTCCGTATGGGCTAACATGTGTGGACGGGGACCAACTATCGACATATCACCTTTAAAGACATTGATAAACTGAGGAAGTTCGTCTATATTAGAACGGCGGAGAAAGTTCCCAAAACGAGTTTTTCGAGGATCATCAGCCGTAGCCTGTTTACTGTCGGCTTCATCGTTCACTTTCATGGAACGGAATTTGTAACACACAAAATCCACACCATTCAAACCCGTACGCATTTGCTTAAAAAATATAGGACCGGGAGAAGTCAACTTTATGATACTTCCTACTACGAGATAAACAAAAGGAAAAACAGTAACCAAAAAAAGACCGGAAAAAATAATATCAAATAGCCGTTTTAAGATACGGTTTTCCATCTTACCTAAAGGCTCATAACGCAGATTCAAGATAGGCATATTGCCAACCATACTGTGCCAGATACGACGAGGAAAACCTTTACATACATTAGGAACACCATGAAAATAAAGCAAATGATTTTCACAATGATTCATAATAGAAAAATTATAACGTCCCTCCTCCATCGACAGAGAACAAAAGACATGCTTGATACCCGGGTGTGCAGACATAAAATCTGAAAAACCGTCAGGATTACCCAAATAGGAACATTGAGAAGAAAGAGCATCATTCGGTTTAATATCAAAATAACCCACGACCTCATATAGAGAAGACGCCAGAGAACTTTCCATCTCCTCATACAACACCTGCATATTATTGCCTCCACCTATAAAAACAGCATAACGTCTATGCTTGCCCTTAGCACAATAGACTATCAGAAAATGACGGATGATAATGCGATAAATACTTAAGATGACAAAGAGAAAAGAGAAATAAGCGACAAAGAAAAGAGGGAAATAGATAGAGATTCCACTAAAAGTCATGATACATGCCCAAAAGATGGAAAAAGCTATAATATTCTTCAACACACGCAACACAAGTTGGTCAGGGCGAATTCCCCGACTATCCCAAACCCTCCCACGAGAACCCGAACAGGCCAGATAACAGAGACTTAACGAAGTCATCATCCAGGAAACCCTGCAAGAAAAAGGTAAAGAAACAAAAGCTTCCTCCCAAAAGAAAAGGAGAAAGAACAAAACCAGGTTCAGAATGATCAGATCTCCCAGAACTGCTATAAATTCTATAAATTTATTGATTTGACTGGTGGTTGATACCATATCACATTAAAGATTGATTTTAGGCACATACTTCTTTGAACTTATTCAGGAAATCTTTTCCAAATAAATTCCAGAAGATAACAATACAAACTGATAGGAAAATAAAAGCTAAAACATATACCTTTCTACTGGTTCCCGAAGGTTCCAAGGGGACAACAGCAGGTTCTACAACAGCAAACACAGGTTTTTCTTCCTGAACTTTAGCTCTGGCAACCTGAAGCTGACTGGCAACCTGACTATATACCTGATAAGCCAAACTCATGTCATTCTGCAAACGTTCCTGTTCGGTACGAACACTCTGCAAAATGATATTGTCATGAGAGTCCATATAATCGGCATATTTTCTCTGCGCTTCGTAATATTCCTGCTGACGTTCTTTAAACAATTTCTCCAAATAGAGACAATCCTCTTTAGATTTAGAGGTACGATAGTCTATGATATATTCCTGTAACTTCTTAACCACAGAGTCAGCAACGACTGCAGCAACCTTAGGACTCTGCAAAGTCACAGAAACGGTAGTCATAGAGGTTTTCTTATCTACAGAAGCAGCAATCTTTCTCTTTAGTGATTCAATCTTCTGAGACTCCTTTTTGGATAATTCAATGGTACCCCGACTTGCTTTATCGGAAGATATGGATTCATCCTCATTTTCTGTAAACAAGGACTTTACTCCACCAATTACCATGCCAGGAAATCCGATTACATAACCCCACCATGGGGATGACTCTTCATTCAAATAAGAACTTAAAGAGATTTCCTCACTCCCTGATACGGGGACTTTCATATTAGAAAGTTCCAACAGAAAGGGAGTAGAAGAAACAATATCAGCAGATAAGGAAGCATTTAAGGCATCAGTGCCATCTCCCATAGAAACTCCACTTCCTAAAAAAGAAGCAGCCAAACCGGATAAACCACCACCCTTGTTATTGCCCATTTCCGGAGAAAGGGTAACTTCAACCGTGTACTGCTTAGGGATACTGATTGCAACAATAACACCAATTATCAGTCCGATACCGGCAGCTTTATAGATCTTCTTACGAATACCTATAATCTTACGAAGAAGATCCATCAAATCAATTTCAAGCTCCTCATCATTGTGATTATTATGCAACTGTTTTGTTTCCTTTTCAGATGTTTGTTCCATCAAAGTAGACATAAATAAAGATATTCGTTATTTCTTGATTAAATTAGCAATAGAGGCAATCATCATACCCAAAGTACTGAATGTGGTAGCATAACCTAAGATATTACCAATATTAGTCCTTTTCTTAGCCTTACTAGGTACAATTATCTCGCAACCCGGTTCAATCTGTTTCTTACCACTACCTTTAACCTTAGTAACCTGTCCATTCATATAAACTATGAACTTCTTACTCTTCTTTGCATTTTCAGAATAACCTCCAGCCTGATTCAGGTAATAGTCTATATTCTCACCCTTTATATAAGAAACTGTATTTGGAACCATCACAGCACCATTGATCGTGACCGTATTATTGTTCTTCGGAATGGAAATCACGTCACCCTCACGCAAGACAATATCCGCTGTACTGCCAGGATTAGCTAATGCTTTCTCCAAGTCAATACCAACACTAAAAGTATCTTCTACACGGACACCCAAAGAATCCATCATAGCCTCACCCAACTGTCGACTCATCAAGCGGATCACATCACCCATACGTTTCTTCTCACCTGCAGTAGCGACACGAGTCAACTTGGCACCGCGTAAGTAAGCATAATTCGTAGCACCTCCAGCTTTATTGATCAAATCTGAAAGACGTTCTTCACGGCTGGTCATGGCGTATGAGCCTCCGAACAGGATTTCACCTTCAACAACTACATTCTGCTGAGCCTGATAACCCGGACTACGACGAACATAAACCTCATCATAAGGTTGAAGTACGAAACCCGGTGTG
>CEAK01032796.1_pt1 | contig 22454 bp, 27 predicted proteins | sample 480681 | NCBI WGS metagenome assembly CEAK01 (sample SAMEA3182071, study PRJEB8094) | gut metagenome | biome: human; feature: gut; material: Stool; isolation source: human stools | place: Canada | collected 2011-12-06 | reverse complement strand
GGATAATCTCTTCCGCCTGATCGGCAGTGATCCACTTCGGGGCCATGGAGCGCACCTGCTCCGCCGTCAGACGGCCCAGACGATACTGGATGCGGATAAACTCAACCATCGCCTGTCCCTCCCATCATCAGCTCCAGCATGGCCGCCTCCAGCGCGGAGAGCCGTTCCGCCTCTGTGGGCGAGATGGGAGGCTGGGCCTGTCCCATGGCCTCCAGCTCCGCGAGCTCTTCTGCTGTCATGAGGATTTTGACATTATCTATTACTTTGTACATATCGCTACCTCACCCAAATCTTTACTTGTCCGCTATATATCTGGTAGTCCTGTACGGCGCTTTGAGCAAACTGGATCGTTTGGGCTTTACCATCTCCCATATTTGCGCCAGTGGGCGATGCCGTATTATTTAGCGAGGACGCAGACATCGCGTCATAGTCATAGGTGGATATCCGTGTGATCCAATGGGCTCCGGCAAATATGGCATGTATGATTTGATGCTTGATGCCATCCGTGTTGCGGACGGCCACGTTATTTGTGAGGCTTACCCCATTGACTTTAAGCTGCCACCCCATCGTTTGATTTGACTGTAGCCCCCAGGTCCTGACTGATATCTCTGTTATGTCGGTTACATTCCATTCCCAGTATGCCGTACCCACGTCAGATTCCGAAAATGTATGCTCCCATAGCAGTGTCCACTCTCCGCTCCCACCCGGCGCGCTCACCTTGCCCCACGCTCCGTCCACCACGCCCGCATACATGCCGTTGTCCTCTACGGTCACCGTGGGGAGGCCGACGCCATCCGCACCTGCGGGACCCTGCGGGCCGGTGTCTCCGGTGTCACCTTTTGGCCCCTGCGGGCCTTGCCCCCCGGTGTCTCCCTTGGGCCCCGCTGGTCCCTGCTCTCCTTCCGTGCCAGGCGGCCCTTGAGGTCCTTCCGGTCCTTGCACACCATCCGCGCCCACTACATGCCCCTCGTTGATGGTGGTGCCGTCTGACAGGGTGATGATAAGGTCGCCGTCCTCATTTACTTGGGCATCTGTAACGGACTTTCCGCCGCCGCCTGCTTGGTATATCTCATTGATTGCCGCAACCAAAGAGGACTTGTCCGTGGTTTTAAGGGCCGCTGTGTCTCCGATCATGCTCAATAGCTGCTCATATTCTGTGGGGCTTGGAGGCTGAGATGGGTTTGCGGGCAATGCACCCTCAAAGACCCTGAGGCCATTTGCCGTGTAAATCGTCGGATATCGCTTGTCCCCATTTACTCCATATACGCCTATATGGATGTACTTGCCCGCCCGAAGGATTTCCCACGGGACTGTGCATGTATTATCTGTCAATGCGATCTCAGCGCTGCGGCCCATATCGTCCGTAAACACCGCTGTTTTTGCATATCCATCCCAGGCCGGATCAAATTCAAATGCCGCCGTGATTTCTTCCAGTGCTTCCACGCGCGCCGTGAGGTCAGAGGGTTTCGGCTCAGGAAGCGCCGCACGGTCCTCCTCGATCTCCTCATCGGTACGTGCTGCCGTCTGTCCGTCCTCCAGCTTATACCGGGGGATACCATCGTCTGTGTAAAGCCCTCCCTCAAAATAATGCGTCTGGGCTAAATTGAGACGGTCACAGGGCGGTCCCTCCTCGATAAGCACCCACCCGTCCAAATTGCTTGGCAGGGTGTATTCGCCCTCGCATCGGATAATCCGGCCCTGGTCATCTGTTTTGATATAGACTCTTGATGTATTGTCCATTTTGGCCTCCTCAAAGTTCTGCACTAGCTGTATAATACGTTGTGCTGCCGATTGTAATTGTGCTAAGAGCAGGGGTTGTCCTCATTACAGGCCTAAAATCGTCCTTGTTTGTCGGTCTAACCGACTGAGTCGCGAAAATTTGATAGTACCTCTGACACCGTGCCAGTTGCTCCCCGTAATCCGGGATTTCGTTCAGCATCCAATTTCCTGCTATGTCCTGATGGGCAATGGTTTGACTTGAACCAAGTTCAAGCTTGATTGCTTTCATATTCAACCGCTTGCCAGCATCCAATCTGATGTTCAGACTCTTAGCGTCGCCCTGATAAATATAAATCCCATCGCCATATACCCAGTTAATACCATTGGAGTTTGTGCTGGACCTCACAACCCCGTCTTTGTCCATAATGCTTACTGTCCGTGAAACGCCAGCTGGCGTGATTTCATACTCAAAATATTGGGCGATATAGATATAATTACCTGGCGTTGTATTCGCATTCACAATAGCCACATAACCATCATTAACTTCAACGTAGCGAAAATTTGAAAGCCCTGAAAGTATCTTCCACCTATCAATACCATAGAGTCCACTACTATTTGCATAGCTATCCAGACCACGTTGGTTAATAGGATCCACAAAATACCAGTTATCCAGCAGATTACGCCCGGTGAGTTGGGACGTTTTTGTGATGGTGTCGTCAATATCTTGGGCGGAGTGATCAAGCTGTACCACGTCGCCCAAAATCCCGTTGATCAGTTTTTTTATAATACTTGCCACGCTACCACCTCAATAGTACAAAAAAGCAATTCCCAGGCCGCCTGTACCGCCATGGCTTCCCGCACCGCCGATACCGTTCTCGCCATCCCATTTATTGGTTGCCACATTGTTATTCGACGCGCCGCCTGCTGCACCGCCACCGCCGCCGCCGTTGCCACCCGTTCCGCCTCTGCCACGATACTGAGTAGTGGCCGGAGCATCCGCGTCCGCGCCCGCACCGCCGTCACCGCCAGTGCCGTATCCATCTCCGCCATTATAAGCTGCGGAGCCTGAGTCGCCGTCTTTCCCGTTGTGGCCTGCTGCTGCACCGCCGCCATAGCCGCCAATGCCTACTACGGTCATTTTGCTGCTTTCGTATCTCGCGGTTTCTCCCTGTGCGCCGGGTGTGTATGTAACGCCATTATATATGACGCTTTCTCCCGCGCCGTCTTCTCCACTGCCGCTGCCGCCGTTCACACCGTCATCACCGGGCAGCCCGTATGCGACCCCGCTGAACATTTCGACAAATCCGGTCTCAGACGCACGGCCATTCGCGGTGGAGTATTCCCCAAAAGTGGTGTCTCTTCCAAACGAGCCTTCTTCCGATCCGTCCTCCGAATAAAAGCCGTAGACTCCGCCTCGCCCAATTTTTACCGCAAAGGTTTGTCCCGGAGTTACCGGGATCGTGGCAATGTAAATGCGGCCTCCGGAACCGCCCTTACCAGCCTTACCACCCGCACCAGGCTTACCGCCGTTTCCGTCGCTTTGGCTGTCATTGGTGCCGTCTGCGCCTTTTTCGCCGGATGCGCCGCCTTGACCGCCTGAGATGAGGACAAGGCGCACCCTGCCTTTTGCTTCTGCCGGGATTGTGACCGTCCCATCTTCGGTGATGATAAGGAGGTGCTCATAATAATTGCCAATTCCGGTGGGTGTGTACCCCTCCACAAATTCGGTTTGCGCTCTGAGCAAATTGGATATATTGATATCCATGGATTTTATAATGCCCGTCATGGGGTCTCCAAACGGGTCATCCATGCTTATTGGGTCGCCTGGGCGCTCTGTACCGACCACGAGATCATTGGAGACAGTGCGTGCTTTGCTGTAGTAAGCAAGTACGCGCTCGGCCACATTTTCGGAATTTGCCAGATTTACAAGCGTCGCGTCCGTAACAGTAGCGGTGTTGTCCTTGCTGGCCCCAGCCTCGCCGCGTAAAATTTCCCGTACAATGTGCGTATACTTTTGACCAGTGAGGAGGCAATCTGAGCTCTGTGCCAGTACGGCGTAGTTTACGCCGCTCTCTAAAATCTCCCCATTGTCGATTTGGAGATCGTGTATCGGGTTATCAAACGGCACAAGCACACCAGACACCTTGGCTCCATTCGGCGTAATAATATCTTCCGCCGCCGCTTCACCCGAGAACAACGTAACCGTTTCGTCTGATGCAAATGCTATATATGTGTGTTCCGCGACCGAAACCGCCGTGGACGGTGTGTTGTAATCAATGCTGCCGCCCGAAAACAAACGACTCTCTTCGATCTCTGCTGGGTCGCTGTCCGTGAGAGCTGTGATCCGTATCATTCCGTTCGCGTCTTTTTTCAGTGCGAGCCCCATCACAAACAAAAGCTGGTGGAGGTTTTCTCTCCGCGTCCCGATGGGCAGCCAGTTATAGACGGGGATGCTTTGATATGCCTCGTCTATGCTGTACTCTACCGTGCCGGAAATAATATCTGCGACTACATCGGACAGGGCTTGTCCCGTGTACATGCCGCCGTAATGCTGGGTATTATCCAGCAGACCGACCCCTGAAATGCAGGAGAGCTTATAATGGATTAGCCCCACCCGCATCACAGATGACAAGAAAAACTTACCGATCAGCACATCGTCATGGTAGTAATATACTGGCTCGCCATAGACATACTGTGTCAGATCATCCAGTCTGGGCCTGGCCACAAGGAAGTGCCCATTTGAATCACACAGGAGATACCCGTCCGAGTCCGTCAGCGGGAAAAACTGCGTGTCGAAGCTTTTGACCGTCACATCCAAGGTATCAATTGTGAGCTCATCTCCAGCAATGGAATTGCCGATGAAACAATGTCCCTCCTTGATATCCTTGGCTGTGAAGGTCCGGTCCCCATATATAATTTTATAGCTCATGGCGTCACCTGCGGGTTAACTGGGACAAAATTGACTTCTATTTCGTCCCAGTAATTTACGCCGTCCTGCACCGTTCGTATTTTTCTTTTGCCGGATGTATAATATGCTTCGTATATAATGGTGCTTTGCCCATCGGCGGCTTCAAGTGTTACAAAGTCGTCCACAGAGTGCTGCACCAGGTAATCCCATAGGGCATCGAACCCTTCTGCGTTGCTTGCGCTGAAAAAAGTGATTTTATGTCCAATATATGTACCGATGACATCCCTGACCATGCTCCCATTCTTTACTCGCCCTGCATTTTCTCCATCCAGCACGTTAAAGTTTTCTTCGTAGTCTGAGATCGCTACTTTGGCGTCGAAGGACTGACCATTGATTTTGATATAATTTGCGCTCATATGTATCACCTTCAAGCCTTGACTAATTTATATCCACGCCGCTTTGACTCGTCGTCCAGCTCGTAACTCAGGTATCGCGTTAACCCGGATGCGGGCTTTATAGTAATCGTGAGCTGGCCGCCGTAAACCCCACTGCCCGACTGCATTCCGCGAGCAACGGCAGCTTCAATTTCAGATGCGGGGGCCTCGATATTGGTCCCGCTCTTTTGATCACCCAGAATAGCCAAAAACTCCCGGTTGGGCGGAATGACGGCGCCACGGGCCAGAGCCGGAATGCTTTTTGTGCTAATAGCAGCAGACATTCTGGTTGAGGAAGAATTTATTGTTGGCGCAGAATTTTTTGCGTCTGTGAATTGGCCTGTTATCCAGCCGACTTTTTCTGACACCCAGTTTGTTACACTCGACCAAACGCTTTTAAGCCCGTTAAGCAAACCATTGAGTATGTCTTCCCCGAGGTTTGCCCAATAATCCAGCGTAAAGAATTTGGCTGGCCCAGCATCCCACCAGGATACAAAGCTGTCCCAGGCCCCAGAAATTGCATCCTGAATGAAATTCCAGTTTGGCGTGATTGCGAGAACAAGCCCGGCAGCTCCTACGGCGATCAGCCCAAGTCCTAGCGGTATACCGGCCCCGGTAAACAGCAAAACCACGCCAAGCACAAGCAAAGCGCCGCTAACTATTGCAGTCACCGCCCCGATGGGGCCTTGCATTGCCGTTTGAATTGTTTCCCAATTAACAACTGCCGTTGTTGCAAGTCCTACGGCCCCCACGATCAAAAGGCCAATCCCAAGAGGGAGGTTTGTGCCAGTAAAAACGAAAACCGCGCCAAGAACAAGAAGTGCTGCGCTGACAGCGGCGATAATAGCTCCAATAGGGCCTTGTAAAGCCGCCTGAACGGTTTCCCAGTTTAAGGCGGCGGCAGAAGCCAGCCCAACGGCTCCAGCTACCATAAGCCCGATGCCAAGAGGAAGATTTGCGCCAGAAAATATAAGAACCGCGCCAATCACCAGAAAAGCTGTTCCCACCAAAAGCAAAATGTCTGTGACTACCTGTTTAATACTTGTGGTCGCGCCATCCCAATTAAGCGCAATGGCCGCTGCAAGAGCCACGGCCCCAGCCACCAGTAACCCAATGCCAAGGGGGATATTGGCACCAGAAAATGTAAAGACAGCGCCCAGAACCAAAAGCGCACCACTTACGATTTCCAAAATGCCGGTAATGGTGTTTCTCACTTCGGCATCCATTGACCCCCAGTTTATGGCCGCCGCCGCTGCAAGAGCCGCGGCTCCAGCCGCAATAAGCCCGATGCCAAGAGGAAGATTTGCACCGGAAAACGCCAATACTGCACCAATTACCAAAGCTGCCGTGCCAAGAATTACAAGGACTCTTGTAATGGCCGCTTGCAAAGGACCATCAAGAGCGCCCCAGTTTTCAGCGAGCACAGAAACAAGTCCGATTGCTCCCGCCGCCATAAGCGCAAGGCCGAGGGGGACATTGACGCCAGAAAAGGCAAGAAGAGCGCCAAGTGCAAGTAGTGCACCAGAAACATACGCCGTCAGCTCGTCAATTTTCCGCTTGTATTCTTCTGTGTTAAAATCCTCAAAAATCGGGCTGATGCCCTTCGAAGCAGCCGCTCCAGCGCCTCTCCCTTGTTCGTTTTCAGACAGCTTATTGATGGTGTCAAAGCTGGCAAGCGACTTCTCCGCGTCTTTTGCCGCGTTCCCTACACCGTTCAGGGCTTCTGTTTCCTTATACAGTTCCTCCGCCGCCTTTGCCGCCTGCTCTTGCGTCATGCCAAACATAGCGGATACAACGCTCGATATGGCGGTGACGATTCGACTCAGAATATTTACAAATGTTGTGAAGGCTGGTATAATGACGTTGAAAAGCGGCTGAACCATCGTCAGTAAAGCGCCCTTGAGCCGTCCAACGGCTTCCGACGCTTCATCGTTTACTTTGATGACTTTCCCCATCCACTCTGTAAACGCAGTCACCGCCCGGAACGCAAAGCTGAACATAAGGCTCATTCCGATTGCCCGCCCGATGTTGTCAGCAAAACGAGACGCCTGTTTTCTGGCCTGATTCATCGAATTAGCCAGTTTTTTCCCACTAGCGCTTCCGGTAGCAAGCTGCGCCTGAATGGCTCCGGCCCGCTCTTTTGACAGGTTAAGCTCTAAGCTTGCCTTACTGATTGCGTTGTTGTAGCTTTCAACCTGACCTTGTACCTTGTTCCATTCGCTTTGAAGCAGACGCACCTGCTCCTTTTGCTCCTGGATTTCCGCTTTACCTACACCGCCGTAGCTTGTGCTTTGGAGAGAAGCCAACTTTGCCTTTGCGGCGTCAAGCTGCGCACCCAGTTCCTTTGACTGTTCCACCAAAGGCATTTTCTGCTGTTGCTTGACATAAATTTGGTCGTTGAGCGTTTGAATCTTCCGGTTAAGTCGGTTTAGTCCCTGTTGCGCTTTTTTATCATCAATTCTGGTGTCAATGATGATGGAACCATCTGCTGCCATAAAATCACCACCTTTGGAGGGAAATTGAAATGGGAAAACTGATGAAATGTAAGACTTGCGGGGCGGAAATCGCAAAGTCGGAAAAAGCCTGCCCCCGCTGCGGGGCGAAACAGCACCAGGGCGTCTATGTTGCCTGCGCGGTGGTAGCGGTGATCGCCGTCATTGGCTGTGTGGCCGTCGTGGCCGGTTCCATGGGCGGTAGAACGTCCAGCGCCCAGAACACTCAGGGCGACCACACAGCCAAAACCTTGACATTTTCCGGTGATGGCTTCGAGGCGGAGTACAAGGGCTGCTCCAGCTCCGACTTAGTGGATGGGTGCTTTTATGTCTCCCTCTCCGTGGACAACACAGGCGACGTAGAGCAAATGTACGTGCTCGATGATGTCTATGTGGAAAATTCTCATTGTTCCACAGGGACAGGCTTGCCCGTGACTGCTCTTTCAGGGAAAAGTGTGACTGGCTCCTTCATCGTGTTCTGTGAGACGCCGCTTGAAGATGTTGAAAAAGTGGAGTTCCGCCTTTCTGTCTTAAATAGCGAGACGCTGAACCAATTGACGGAAAGCGATGTGATTACGGTCTACCCAAATGGATGACCAAGGCCGCTCCTTTGGGGGCGGCTTTTTTATGTCCACGCCTTGATTAGTGCTTCCTCCGACTCTGTGTAGCAGACCTTTATGTCTACAATTTCTTTATTTTTTCTGTAAAATTCTTGTTCGGTCTTATCCAGCTTTTTGCCTTTTGCCTTTTTGCTTCTAATGCCAACGATTTGAGCGAACAGGCAGTCTCCAATTTCCATGTACGCGGAAAGAAAGGTCCACCAGTGTACGCCGCCTGTGTTGCCCTCCTGGTCGTACTCTAACGCCCTGGTCTCATAGCCCAGCACCCGGTTGACCGGCGCCACGATGTACTGGAAGTCTTGCTCCCACGCCACAAGCTGGGGCTGCTTTTTTTGCCACTCCTGCTCCTGGCCGCCGTTGATAAATTTGAAGCACTCTTTTAACGCAACGTCGTAGTCGGTCAGCGCCTCGAAGTCCACATAGAACATATGGAGCACGGCAAGGGCACGGTCCTCGTCGCTTAGTTCCGGGTCGTTTATTGCCTCGAAAATGTCCAGGATGACCCGGAAGTCATAGCGAACGGCAAATTCCTGCCCGTCTATTTCAACACTTTTTGGGAGTCCGTAACCCATGCCGTACTACCTCACTTGTGGTACTTCTGATATTTTGCAGTGTATTTTGCAATGCGCGGATTGGTTGATTTCTGTTCTCTGGTGTATGTGCTGTCGATTTCGTCCATCACGGCCAGCATCAGGTTGCACCACGCCGGAAGCCCAGCGGCCACAGCGTAAACGTTCATATCGCCAAAGAGTACATCACTCACTGGAACGCCAAACAGGCCGTCGATGATTCCCCGCATTTCCGCGTCCCGTTCCCTGGCAAAGTCAAACACCTCTCGTTTGTTTGCCATCTTCTCGACCTGGGCCTTGTACCCCTCCTGCTTCTTGTCTAGTTCCTCAAAGGCGGAATAAAGGCGCTCCACAAAGTTGCTGTCGGTTGGGTTAAATGTGACCTCACACTTTCCGTTCAGGGAGTAAGTAACAAGGCCCGATTCAAAGTTCAGTTCCTTCATGTGTTACACCGCCCCGTCAGGAGTAAAGGTGACCGTGCTGCCGGTTCTCGTCACCGTACCAAGGGTACGCTCGCCGCCGTAGGTGATCTCTGTGGAAATTTCCAGGTTGCCTCCGCCCTCGCCGCCAATGCGGGTCACGGCAATGGCGCTCCCGCTGTACCGCTCTGCAAAGGTGGCCTCGCCGGAATCAGCGTAGAAATGAGCGATCAGCATATCCTGGTTGGCAAGAGACTGGGCGTTCTGGTCCTTTACACCAAGATTCCACAGCTTTACTGCGGCAGCGTCTCCGGCGTCCATAGGGATGGGGTCAAAAGACTGGGTAATGATGGGCTTCTTCATGGTGGTCCAGGTGTTCCCCAGGATGTCCTGCGTGGACTCCTGGCTCCAGTCCATTTCCTCATCGGAGTCTTCCACGCGCTTGCCGAACGCACTCCATGAGGGAGACTCCGCGGTCCCTGTGTTAAGATAGGCAATCAGAAGTTCTCGGGCAATGGTCTGGCCCGCCGTAGTGTTAAATTCAAGGTCTGCCATTATGCTTTCTCCTTTCAAACGCCGACCTCATAGATCAGCTTCATTTCGATAAAATAATCTTCGTCTCCGTTCTCATACGGGGCATAAAGTTCTGCGGAGGATGTTGGGGTTACTTTCTGCACACGGATTTCCTCGCCCAAGTCAGGGAAGTTTTCGCTACACCAGTCTCCCATCAAATTTAATGTTTCCAGTGCGTCAAGCCTTGCGTCCATACTGCCAATTCCCGGCTTAATACGATAAATAATTTTGAACGAATACTCCGCTTGATAGCCTCCAAGAATAAAGTGTCTGCTGTAATAGGCGTTTGTGGAAGCAGACAGCGCCATTCCCCTTTCGTTGATTGGCAGCTGCGGCTCTGTTTTTACTACAGAAATCGGCAAGCCTGGGTATTGATTTAGCCACGCCAAAACTTTCCGGTCAATCTTGCTGCGCTCTGACGCAGAGACAGACAACCTCTGTTTTTCATTTGAGCTCATGCAATGTTGCCTCCTTTGCCACACGCAGCCATTTGGGAAGATTCTTTGCTTTGCTGGCTTCAAACCAATAAGATTGCGCTTTGCGGTGCATAGAACGCCGTATCTTAAGGTCCCGATCTGTCGGCTTTAGCTTTGCTCCCTTGCGGAATCGGATTACCTCTGTCCCATCCTCACTCACAATGCGCATGGGGCCTTTCCCGGTTGCAGAATCCACCATGACTTTGCCGTAATAGAGATAGCGGGCATATGGGCCCGGGTATATCACCTCCGAACCGTCAACCCGTGTCCGTGTATCCAGGCTGCCTGTCAACGCCGGCACATACGGCGACGTGTCTTTTCTCACTTGGAGTGCCACAGTATGCTCCGCTTTAGTACATCCCTCAGCCAGCTTGTCCTTGATGGACTCTAAGCCATCGGTGTGCACCGTGAATTTCAGCACTTTATTTCCCCCCGACTTCCCAGTGCGACATATCCCCACCGAAGTCTTTAAAATCTACCTTTGTCACGTCATACACGTCGTCATAGGCGGCCTCTATAGTCTGTACTGTCCAGTCCGGGTGTACTGCTTCCCCCTTGACAAAAAAGCAGTTGCGGCTCACAGAAAGGGTCCATAGGGAGGATTTATCATCCGATCGCCAGAACTCAATAGGGCCAATGTACCGCTTTGCCGCACCGGTCACACCGTCCACGGCCTCCACGCTGACCGGAATATAGAGGATTACCGCGTCCGCACCCTCTAAGCCGCTTTTCGCCACGTTAGAGCCCTTGGAAGCATCCAGGAGGACCCCACGCAGTACTGTGATATGATTGACTAGGGATGGTTCAAAATTGTTCTCAGGGAGCTCCGTGGTTTCTGTGTTATAGACTGTCACAACATGGGGGAACATATCCACAGCCGCACCTCCTCCCACGATACAGGAGTCCCGTACCGGCCAAATACTGACTAGCAACATTGGCAAGCAATTCCTGGGCGGAGGAGGCGGAGGCTGTTGCTTGTGCAGCACTGTCCCCAGCGCATCTGTAGGTCTTGGACCAGCTGCCAACAGTCTGACTTTGCAGCTCACCCCCCTCAGAAGAGAGGGAGGAGGACAGTGCTTTTTGTGCCAACGCTCGCGCTGTATCGATGACTTGGTACTGCTCCGAAACAGCGCAGCACGCCATTTTTATGGCATCCAGGTCTGAGTTTTGGGCCGCCCGGCCCTGCGTGTAGTAATCCAAAAAGGAACTTGCACGCAGAGACAGGTGCGGAAAGTCGGCCTCTTTAATGGCTGTCCCCAGATATGTGGTTGTGTAATACTCATAGTCTGCGTAAGCCATTGCAAAGCCTCCTTTTAGGTCGATTTTGTGACGTTTACGGAATAAACTTTCTGGGCCGTCCCGTTTTTCACCGTAATGGTCAGGGTGTTTGCGCCGTCCACCCACGTTGCGGCGGTGCCGTTTTCAACCGGCGCACCGCCGTTCAGGATGGTGACTGTGGCGTCCTCATCCTTCGGTGTAGCGATCACCGTATTGGTCGCATTTGTGGTTGTGGCTGTGTACTCCGTCGTGTCTGGGTCAAACGGCGGAGTAAGCATCAGCGCGCCAATCGTCAGCCCCGAGAGGCGCGCACTCATTCCCCCGCCGGGGCGTAGACGGCAAACGGGAAAGCCTTGGTATTCCCGACATTATAAGCGTTGATTGGGTTGGGGATTTCCCACCCCAGACGCATGACCGCGCGGAGCGCCACCATATCGTTTTGCATCAGGTTATAGAGGATGTTTCCGGTGGTGGGGTCCTGCACCACGCCGCTGTCGAAGATCTTGAAGGTCATATTCTGACGGATCGCATAAACCAGTTGGCTCCAATCGCCCACAATAGCGAGGGACTCCTCCGGATCATAAGCACCGTTTACGGGGAAATACATGGACATACCGTCCAGGGCATAGCGGGTATCTCCCTGCATATCGGTCTTAAAGATGGGCTGACCGTTCTTGTCCACCAGACCGCGCAGCTTGGCGCGCATCTGAATGGCAGCCATTACGCCGTTTGGGATGTAACCGCTCTCCTCCACTTTAGCAATTACGCCGCCCTCGCCCATGATATCCTTGAAAATATCGCTAGTAGCCGTCACAACAGCGCTTGCGGTGGTGGCCGAGGGCACAAGGCCATCGCGCCAGGAGGTAGGCTTGTCCGTGCCGTACAGGATTGCGGCGTCGATCACCTTGCCGAATGCCTCAGTCAAACGAGGACGAACCTCGCCCCAAATATCATAATCGCTGTCATCCAACACTGCCTCCGGAATAGGGACAATGACGGCGATCTCCTCAGCGTAAATTTTCTTCTTGTCCCACGCCATGTTGGTGGTCTTTTTCAGGGACGCCTTGGAGTCGTTCGCTCCGGTGGCCGCCTCGCCGTTGACAAAGTAGGCGGTGGGCAGCGCATCCAGCACATTGAGGGTCTGGGTCTTGCTGGTCATATTGGGCAGCCGCCGGGCCATCCGCAGCACGGCGGACTCCGTTACGGCACCCTGGATAATCTCACGGGTCACAGGCTCGGGGATAAGCCCGGAAAGTTTGCTTCTGTCGATAATGTCAGCCATTGATAGGCTCCTTTCTTACTTGAGTGCGCCCCGAATCAGGGCGTTCATTACATCGTTTTCTCCTGTTTTCGTGTTTCCGCCGCCCACAGGAGCAGTCCAATCGAAAGTGATTTTCTTTCGGTCAGCAGTCAGCGCGTCCACGGCCTGCTCGAAGGTGGTCTTATCGTCCACCATCTTTCCGGCCTTGAAGGCGATGAACTCCGCTTCCTCGCCGGTTAGGCCTTTGGATGCGACATAATAGCTTCGCTTGAGCGCCTCCAACTCTGCTTGTGTCGTGGAAAGCGTCCCGGCGGCGGTATCCGCCTCTGTCGTTTTCGTTTTCAGCTGCTTTGCGAGGGAGGCGGCCTCCGTTGCTTTCGTGTCAAAGACATCCTTTTTCACATATCCAGACAGGTCAACAGGGTCGGGGATTTGAAAACTGAGCAGCGCCGTTACTTTTTCGTCGGCGGTCATGCCGTCAAACCCTTCAATAGTGCTTGTATCAATGTTCGCCATAATGCTTCTCCTTTGGGTTTTATAGACTTCTCTGTCTTGTGTTTGGGATTTTCGGCTTCTCTGCCGTTTGGGTTTTAGCGTCTTCTCTGACAAACAAAAAGAGCCATCAACTGCTGATTGTTCAGCAATCAATGGCTCTTGGCTCACAGGCTCTTGGCTCTATGCAATATTTACTTCAATGTCGTGCTTACAAGCTTTACATCGAAATGGCATATGTTGTATTTTGGTATCTGTTCGGACTGGGAAAAGAGACTTTCCGCAATGGGGACAGCAATACCACTTTTTCCCGTAAATATCTTCTTTAATCATTTTCCCTCCGAGCAAGGGAAAAGGAAGCCACATCTCTGCGGCCTCCTTCCCTCGTAGTCTGGTTCTTTGGCAGGCGTGGCGTTCTCCTGCATCTCTCGGGTTTCCCCTGTCAATACCATCGGCGTGTGGATGCCACGAAATTGTCCACCTCAAAGAACCATTCTATTCTACTTGAATTATAGCCGTTTTATTCAGATTTGTAAAGCATTTTCTTCGTGCGCAAGTATCTTCTGTAACGCTTCTCCTCCACTTTGAGAAATGTAATGATAGAGTTCTTATATCCCGGAATGTCCCCCTCAACAGCAAGTCTCAAAATAAGCTGAAATCTTTCATCCGCCTCTACAAACTCTTTCAAAAGAAATGCTGTATTTGGCTTATTTGCCTCCAGAATATAGTCAGGTTCTTCAACAATCTGTTTGAGATATTGTGAATACCGTTCAAAATCATTTGGATGGCGCTCTCTAATGTGCTCGATCCGCTCATCAGTAATAATGACTTCATCGGTCTGGATTTTATCTGCGACTACCTTATATTTCTCAACATCAATTCTTCCGACAGTATGCACAGGAGAACCCCCGCCGTTCGTTTTCTCTATTGTATCACGAACAGCAGGTTTTTCAACTACTTTTACTTCTTCATATACCCTCATCCTCTCCATCTGCATCGGCAACCCCGCTTCCTTGCTGAACGCTTTGTATTCTTTGTTCAGCCGCCGGATGCGGGCAGTCACCGCCTGTGCGTTCTCTGTCAGCCCTGCGGCCTTATATGCTGTCTGTTCACGTTTCAGCTTGCGGACGGTTCGCTCGATCTGCCGCTGTTTCTGTGTGGCCTCATAAGCCGTGTAGTGCTTTCCCTCAAAGTCCACGTCGTGCCCATCATCTATGTGGGCCAGCTCCTCGTCGGTATATGTGCGCTCCATCACGCCATCCACAAAAGCAAATCGTTTATGCCGACAGTTAGCACCCTCCAGGCCGTCCACATAGCCAAGCCCACATACCTCGTAGATGCTCGGATATTTGTCCCCGGCCCTGATGGAGTAAACCCGGCCCTGCCACGCCTTGTGGTTCTGCCAGCCGACGCCGGTATCTCGCGCCCCGATGTGGGCGGATATTTCAAAATAGGGCGTTTCCAAATACTCCGCACTTTGCTCTGTGTATTTGGCGCAGAGTTGGGACACGCCTGTCATCACTGCCCGGCGGGCAGCCACATCAATGTGGTCACGGTGGCCGCTCTCATAGTCAACCTTGCGTATTCCGCTGTCTGCAAGCTGTTTGACGGCGTTTTTGATGGCCTGGTTGTACGAGACGGCCCCGCTCATGACCTGCATTTCTGCATTGTCCAGCGCCCATTGATAGGCCCTCGCCGGGGCCAGCATTGTCCGGCCATTGTCCACCAGAAAGCCCATAGATCGGGTCAGGTTGCCAATTTCTCTCTGCGCCTGTGCCATAATGGCGGCGATGTCGGCGGCACTCACCAGCGTCTCAGGAGCAGTCACCCCAGTAAGGTCCATGACCTCTTGGTAATACCTTTGGTTGCGCTCCACAACATCGTCCAGGAGCTTTTCGAGGTCGCTCTGGCTGATGCTTGCGGTGCGCTGGATCGCCTTTTCGATCTCCGTCAGGTCGATGCCGTGGGAGCGAAGGGCCCGTATGTCCTGCACCGTGACCTCGTTGAGTTGACCGGACAGCTTCAGGCGGGAGCATATCTCGTCAAGGAGGGTTGCCTCCAGGCTGCGGTAAAGTCCGGCTATTTCTTCCGGGAGGGCGTCCAATAATTCAGGAGAATGGATATTTCATCCGGGCATCACCCCCTTACAAATTGAAGATAGGAAAAACAAAATCTTGCGGGTGTCTTAGCGCAGAATTATCGAAAAAACGGGCAACAACTCACGGCGCAACGTCGAACCGAAAGAAAGAACGCATATACGACATTTGGAGGGCAATGAAAAAACGTTGTTACAACCCAAACAATATCAGTTACAAAAATTACGGAGGCAGAGGTATTTGTGTATGCAAAGAATGGCTTGACGATTACACGTCGTTTAGGTCATGGGCCTTATCTTCTGGCTACGCCGATAATTTGAGCATAGATCGTATTGATTGCGAAAGGGATTATTCGCCGGACAACTGCCGGTGGGCGAGTAGGAAACAGCATCGCAATGGTCGGAAGAAACAGGGTTAAGCACGGATGCTATTTCCGCAAGAATAAAAAGGCTAGGTTGGAGTCCCGAAGATTCATTGACGAAACCGCTTAGAGGAAAGCAAAAATAACACTCATTCTACTTCTGTTTGACTTTCCGTGGTTAAGTCCTCCATCCGAGGAAGTGCTTTTTTTGCTTCGTCCGGGCTTTCATTCATCCATTTGGCCCGAAATTCCCAATCGTTCATGATGCCCGCTTGAAGCAACTGCATATCTCTGGAAAAATCTGTCGATTTGTCCTCAATAATGCTGTCATCAAAGTCCACAGAGATCTCAATATCCTCATTCAGTCCGGCGTTCATGGACGCGTTGCCCAGGCGGAGGATAATGCGGCACAGCTCCACCAGCACTTGCTCCAGAATGATTTCATGTTTTTTGATCGTGCGGAACATGGTGGAGTTTTCGCTGATAACTTGTGTCGCCGTGGTGATGCTCCCACCATCAAAGCGATAATAGGTCTCTCCGAAACCGCACTTACTGGACAACAAATTGAGCTGGTCCTGGATGCCTGTATTGTGCTCCTGTGTGCGGAGGGTCATATCGATTGGGGTAATAACTGCTCCGTCACTCACATCCTCTGGGAGCACATAATAGGCCAAATCGTCGCTGTCAAAGACCGGCTCTCCGTCTAGGTATTTCATGGCAGATGGCTTGACCATGATGCGCTTTTTCCCTAGGACAAATTCGTTGACGTAACTGTCATAGGCCACGTCTGCGCCCTTTAAAACATCAATGGAATTTGCATAGATGGATATTCCAAGTGGGGAATCGTCAAAATTGTTTGCGATATTGGGCCGGTCAATGACAAACCGCCGCCGGTCAGACCCTGTATGTACCACCCGTGGCACCCGTTTAAAGTTTGGCACAGAGGTTAAGCCCACTTCGGTGTCCACATTGTTGTTCCGGTATTTATATAGTCGGTTCTCAATGTCATACAGCCCGTTGACCTTGTGGTGGATTTGCAGGTAACAGTATTGCTCTCCGTTTACGGTAACAATGCTGTCAAAAGCGCACTCCGTAATGATTCCGTTTTGCCACGCCAGCGGCCAGATGTGCTCCACGGTCACATAGTCCATCACAATGCCTCTTGCGCTGCCTGGAACGGGCCCAGTCTCCTTTGCCTCCATTCCCACCACACGCGGAATAAAAGCCACTGTCCCAAGAGCAAACGCCTTTTCCTGCATCTCGTTTGCTTTGACCAGGAAATTATTTTCAGTGAACACTCGGTCAACGAACGCCTGCTCTTTCTGCCCCTCTAAAGTGATTTTTACCTTCTCATTCATCAGGAGGTTTGCCCAGTCCTCCGGGATTTTCTTACCCATGTTGAGAGTGTACCGCTTGCATCGGACCATGCTCGTTCCGTTTCGGACCTTGTACCGGTGGAAGCCCTTCACATCTCCCACATACCAGGACTTCCACTCCTGCACTTTTGTGTAAAACTCCTCCGGCACGGTGGCGTAGCCCAGTTGTTTGAGTTTGTCGATTACGTTCAAGCGGTCACCCCCATTCTGCGGAACGCGCGCTCCAGCGCATACCGTGTCGCGTCGATCAGATGGTTATTCTCGTCAGGATACCCGCTGATGATGTCCCCATCCTTGTTGCGCTCGTATTCGTAGTTTACAAACTCGTCATAGGCATTCGGCGTCCTGCGACGGTCAATTACGATCCTCCGGCGCTGAAGCCACTTCATGCTGTATTCCACACTCCCAGGCCCTTTGATTGCCTCTTTGGCCGGGAGGCCCATCGCCCGATAGTCTGCTGATGATTTAGGCTCTGCGCTGTCGCAGGTAATGTAAGCATCCTTGTATCCTCTGGAAAGAATCAACTTCGCGCTCTCCTCGTTGGTCAGCTTATTTTTGTATATCTCGTCCATTAGGTATATTGTCTCCCTGGCTCGGTCATAGTGGAGACGGATAAAGGCAAATGGGTCTGGGAACCAGCCCCAGTCCACACCCTGATAGATGCGGTCAAACCGAGACGTCTCTTCATCCGTGATTTCCCGCAGCTCCAGATTTTCAAACACATTTCCGCCAGTCCCGACAGCTTCGCCCAAGTACTCATGCCGGTATGCTCGCTCATCTGTTTCCTTTAGGTGTTCGGCCTCTGCTAAAAACTGCGCCCCCAGCCATTCAGGCGGGGCCTCCAGGTATGTACTCTTGTGGCACAGCCGGTCCGTCCGCTCCTCCAGGCTGTCCTTATTGGCCCAGTTGTCCCGGCTGATCGGCGGGTTGTAGCTCTCAAAATTCCAAAATTTGGAGCCTCCGCGCATGGTGGATTGTAGGATAGTGCGGATTTCAGCTCGCCCAGCAAACTGGTCTTTTTCCTCAAAGTGTGTGACAGCGATATAGCCAAACGGCACCTTGATAGACTTGATCTTCATGGGATCGTCAGCGCCACGGAACATAATCTTCTGCCCGGTCGGCCTATAAATCAGCTCCATTGGCTGGACTTTGGCATCCCAATACTGCGCCATGCCCAGCTCTCCAATTGCCCAAAGATACTGAGCATACACGCTGTCCCGAATGGTGTTTGCCACCTTGCGGAGCACCAATGCATGAGTACACGGATTATTTATCAAAAGCAATGGGACCAGCAATGACACACAAGATGATTTCAGGGAGCCACGCCCACCGGAAAGGTCGTAGTGAGTGTGCCCGTGCTGGAACACGTCACGGGCTAGCAAGTGGAAAGCGGGGCCAATAACAGAAGAAAGCCGCACCTCAGACATCAATAATCACCTGCACCTTGCCCTCTTCCCCTTCGCTCTTGACGAGCGCCCATTTATCAATCAGCGTCCCGATTGCCGTAGTGACCTCGGAAGCAGTTTTTGCGGTTTGGATCTTCTCCGGCAGCACGGCAAGGCCCACCTCGATGATGTCGCAGACCTGCTTTCTCCGGCTGTCCATATAGGCCAGGATGTCGGCGGTGTTCTCCTCTTTTTTTCGTTTGAGATTTTCGGTGATCCCTTGAGATTCTTCAATAACTCGTCTGACTGTCTGTCCGCAGACTCCATTTTTTTTTGCCGTGGCGTTATAGCTCTCGGTTTCCAGATAATCAGCCACTATTTTCTTTTTTTGCCTATCCGTCAGCCGTGCAGCCATGATCGCCACCTCTCATATGGTTTCGATTTATTGAGGAGAGGACGGATTCCGGCACCCGCCCTCTCCTGATTTGCTACGGGCCCCCCGCCGCAGCTCGGGGCGCATCCATAGGGCCGTCCATATCCTCATGCAGATAGGAGCGGCATATGTGCGCTGTCCCGCTTGGATTGTCACACCCTGGTCTCGGCAGCGACGTCATGATTAGCCACTCGCAGGGCAGTTTTCAGTGGGATAGCGCCGGGGCAGGTCATAGCTGCCACCGCTTTTTTGCCCGACACTATGACTGTCGGCTCTGCCGCATGGAGGGCGCGACCCTCCGCCCAGTTTATCGGGTGGTTTTCAGCCTGCGGCATATTGCACACAGAGGGGGTGGCGGCAGATGCACCGACGCCACCCCATCCGTGTGAAGGAGGAAGGGGAATGAAAGAGAATGGGAGCGCAGGGGTATACGCTCCCACACTCCCATTTTAAAGTAAGATTCTTTCTTTGCTGTCCAAAAAAGGACAATTTAAAAAATTTTACCTGAAATTTGTTCGCCCTGTTAAGTAGTCCAAACTTACCTCATAGTAGTCGGCCAATGCAATCAAGGCTGTCATATTAGGACGCGCCTCCCCACGCTCATACTTTCTTACCGCACCACTCGGTAGCCCGCATAACTCCGAAACCGTCACCATGCTTTTGACTGGTCTTTTCTCTTCTCTTAACCGTCGCAGCCTCTCCGGGAACTCGTTCAAGGGCTATTCCTCCTTCGGCGGGTCAGGGAGGGGTATCCAGTGGGTGATTTTACCCGCACGGGGCCCAATATCCGTCATCCATTCACCCCACAAAATCCAACCTACAGATGTTCCAATGCGCTCACAACGCACGATAACTCTCTGCTTTTCCTCCGGCAACCTCTCCTTGACGCTGATCCACTCACTCATGCTGTCCGCCCTCCCCGTCGTGGATGGAGCCGATGACAAAATGGCGCTTGCTCAGTTTGTACGGATGTAGTGGGGTGCTGCTTCCGCTTCCAATTCCAGTTGTGAAACATGGGATTCTGAGATCTGTGTTAAAAATAACTGGCTCTCTTGATCCGTTGTAGCTCAAAATATCACCCTCAAAAATCTTCACGCCGTTCTTGTCGGTCAGGCCGGTATACTGGCAGACCGTGGAGGGGTCAACCTCAAAGAAACCTCCGAGCATGATACCTTTTGTGGGCGGGTCTGCCCTGGCCGATACCAGCCGCGGTAGAATGTACGCTCCGGGCATAAAGTCGGCATCTTCCGGGACATCCACAATGTTTCCCTCCACCCACTCGCCGTTATCCAGCCGTTGGGCCTTGAAAAGTATTTCTCTGGTCATTTGGCACCTCCGATTGTTGGTATATAATCCATACTGAACGGAACTTCCTCCATCATTGCTCCGCAAGGGCAGGTATACAGTTCGACCCGTTCATCTTCGGAAATATCGTCAGGAAAGTCTACGCTGAAAAAGAACCCGCAATCAGGGCATTTCAAGGAAATCATTGGGCACCTCCGATGATCTCGTCCAATGTGGCCCGCCTTATGCTCCTCAGCGTAGGAAACGTTTCATCAAGGTTATCAAGACTGCCCTTATAGTTGTCTTCGTCATCATACATGTAAAATGTCTGTCCCACTATATCAACGTATGCCAATGTTTTAACAACTGGATATAGCACTTTGATAGCCTTCGCCCTCTCCACCTCCCGCTCCGTCCAGCGTGGCTTGCGGGCGATGTTTTCTGGATGATTTATGAGATTGTTAAGACATTCCACAGTGGAGAATCCCCAGCAGTCATTTGATATTTCAATCTGGAATGTCCCATATTTATTGATACGAAATCGCCCTAACGTGTTTCCTCTAATTTCAAACTTTTCTTCTGGTTCAACCCCAAGCACCTCGCAAATTCTCGGCTTGTCCATGTTGGCCTCCTCCTTGATTTTCAGGTACTTTTCGATGGCTTCGTCCAGGTTGTCCTCCTTTCGCTGGCCGTAGGAGCAGAAATCATCCGGCTTGACCGGGTACTCCATATCGTGCTTGCCCATCCGGTAGCACAGTCGCATGAGCTGGTTGTGCCGTTTTGTACGGAACTCTCGGTAAAACTTGCACTCCCGGCACCTGACCACAGGCACGGCGTCGATGGTGGGCAGGCTATCAAACATCCGCTGCATGACAGCTCCAGTCACCCCATCACCACCAAAGCACTCTCGTGCATTATCCGCATCAACTAGTCTCATGCTCGTCCTCCTTCTCCTTTCCCTGATCCCTCCGTAGTGCGGCCTCGGCCTCTTTCTTCGCAGCCCGACAATTTGCTTTGATAATGCCACGAACAATGTCCCCTCGAATAGTCCAGGTATAATCGTCTAACGGCAGCACCACGCACCGCCCCTCTTTGTCCGCCTGGGCCAGTTCACGGAGGCGGTCAATGTGGCCAAGTTTTACATATTCAGCGAGCAAAGGATTTTCCACTAGAATTGTTCCAGCCTTCCCCTCTCCAAATCATCCCGAGAAGTCCTCCCATTTGCACGATTTAAATGCGGCTCGCATATTAACCCATCTTGCAAACCTGCGCTGCTCTTTAGTTGGCTCACCGCCGTCATAATCTCTGTACGGCTGAGCAAATGGGATAATATCCAGCTTGTCCAGTGCCAGTGCGCGCCGGTGAGCCTCCTCCACATCCTGTACCAGCATGTAACACCAAAATCGGAACGGCGCGATTCCCGCCTCTCTCATATAGGCTACCGCCTGCTCGATCACCGGGAGCATAGACGCTGTGTCGCAGCTCAGGCGCACAAACCGTATCCAGCGCAGCTTTGACAGCATTCTGGCTACGTCCGCTGTAATTAGTCTGGCATCCAACCCCTGATTAAAGTCCACCCGTACCTGCGCATGACCCATTGAGTCGATTTGCTCTATCCCATGCGGGTGTGCCAGCACATTGTTGTCCAAGAGCACCAAATCACGGCTGTCCGATCGCTTTATTTTTTCCCATGTAAAGTCCGGGCGTATTGCCCCCTCCTTGCGCGGGACGATGCACCACGGGCAGTTGCGGATACATCCACGGGTCAAAAAGCCGATCGCGTGCTTGACCTGCGGATAGATGCTGTAATCCGGCAAGGTGGCCTCTATCTCTCGCGGGAGGCTGCCGTAGTCTTTGTAACCAGTACCACCGCGGATCACCTCATCCGCCCGGATGATGGTCTCCACGTCCGGCGAAAACGTAAAGACCTTGCTCATATATACCCGGTCGTAGGCTTTGAACCCATCCCACCACTCCACGGCGTCGCCTCTTGCTTTATGCCATGCCGACAATCTCATCAACGCCAAATTTGGGAACCCACTATGCCCATCCACATCAATGAGTCCGATGTTCATATCTCATCCCTCCCCTAAAGCCAGTTGTCCGCCCTGATAGAGCTGGTACAGTGTATTGCCTCGACCGTCGGTCATGTATGGCAGAAACACCTCGTCCATGCTCACCATACCGGCCTCGATGATCGCCATTTGCGCCAGCACCCAGTCCCGGATGTTGCGCCAGCCTGTACGCTCCGCCTGTGCCAGGTCTGCCTTGACTTTTT
>CEAK01035130.1_pt1 | contig 22650 bp, 11 predicted proteins | sample 480681 | NCBI WGS metagenome assembly CEAK01 (sample SAMEA3182071, study PRJEB8094) | gut metagenome | biome: human; feature: gut; material: Stool; isolation source: human stools | place: Canada | collected 2011-12-06 | reverse complement strand
TGACTGATAATTGTATCTTTTTTGACTTATAATTATACCCTTGGTTTTATCATATTGCTTTAATTTTGTAGCAGAATAAAGAATGAAATAAACATGAAGAACAAAATTATTTATCTGTTACTGTTTTGTACATGCCTGGCACTTCCGGGACAGGCTCAGCAATTTAAAACTTTTGAAGTCGGAAAAAAGACTTTTTTACTGAATGGAGAACCTTTCATTGTAAAAGCGGCCGAGCTGCATTATACACGTATTCCACAACCTTATTGGGAGCATAGGATCAAAATGTGTAAAGCATTAGGGATGAATACTATTTGCTTGTATGTATTTTGGAATATTCATGAACAGGAAGAGGGACAATTCGATTTTACCGGTCAGAACGATATAGCTGCTTTCTGTCGTCTGGCACAGAAACATGGAATGTATGTCATAGTGCGTCCCGGCCCCTATGTGTGTGCGGAGTGGGAGATGGGTGGACTGCCGTGGTGGTTGTTGAAGAAAAAAGACATTGCTTTGCGTACGCTCGACCCTTATTATATGGAGCGCGTGGGAATCTTTATGAAAAAGGTGGGTGAACAGCTTGTCCCTTTGCAGATTACTCGTGGCGGTAATATTATCATGGTGCAGGTAGAGAATGAATACGGTTCGTATGGCACGGATAAGCCTTACGTTTCTGCCATTCGCGATATGGTGCGTGGTGCCGGTTTCACGGAAGTACCTTTGTTTCAGTGCGATTGGAGCAGTAATTTCACCAACAATGCTTTGGATGATTTGCTGTGGACGGTCAACTTCGGAACAGGAGCCAACATAGACCAGCAATTTAAGAAACTAAAGGAACTGCGTCCGGAAACACCGTTGATGTGCAGCGAGTTTTGGAGCGGATGGTTCGATCATTGGGGGCGTAAACACGAAACACGTCCGGCCAAGGATATGGTGCAGGGATTGAAAGATATGCTCGACCGTAATATTTCGTTCAGCCTGTATATGACTCATGGAGGTACCACGTTCGGACACTGGGGAGGAGCCAATAATCCTGCCTATTCTGCCATGTGCAGCTCTTATGATTATGATGCCCCGATTAGTGAAGCCGGATGGACTACTGAGAAATATTTCCTGCTTCGTGATTTATTGAAGGGTTATCTGCCTACCGGACAGTCTTTGCCGACTATTCCCGAAGCTCTGCCGGTAATGGAAATTCCAGAGATCAAATTCACGCAGGTGGCTCCTTTATTCAGCAATCTGCCCGTAGCAAAACAGGCAATAGATATTCAGCCGATGGAACAATTCGATCAGGGTTGGGGAAGTATCCTCTACCGCACTGTTTTGCCACAGGATGTAAAAGCCGGAACAGTGCTCGAAATCACCGAAGTGCACGACTGGGCGCAAGTCTTTGTCAACAATACCCTGTTGGCGCGTCTGGATCGCCGGAAAGGAGAATTTACCGTTACATTGCCTGCTTTGAAAAAGGGTACCCAGCTCGATATTCTGGTAGAAGCTATGGGACGTGTTAATTTCGATAAGTCCATTCACGACCGTAAAGGTATCACGGAGAGTGTGGTGCTGGCGGCTACGGACGGTAATAAGCAAATAGTAAAGAATTGGCAGGTGTATAATCTGCCGGTCGATTATGCTTTTGCGAGCAATAAGCAGTACGTTTCGGGTGGCAAGCAGACGATGCCCGCTTACTATAAAGCGACTTTCAAACTTTCGAAAACGGATGATACGTTCCTCGATATGAGTACCTGGGGCAAAGGTATGGTGTGGGTGAACGGCCATGCGATGGGGCGTTTTTGGGAAATCGGTCCGCAGCAGACGCTCTTTATGCCGGGTTGCTGGCTGAAAAAGGGAGTGAATGAGATTATCGTTCTCGACTTGAAAGGTCCTGAAAAAGCTATGGTAAAGGGATTGAAGAAGCCAATTCTCGATGTACTGCGCGAAAAAGCTCCCGAAACTCACCGCAAAGAGGGTGAACATTTGAATCTTTCAGCCGAAACTCCCGTTCATAAAGGTGCTTTCATTCCGGGTAACGGCTGGCAGGAGGTACGTTTTGCCAATCCGGTGAAAGGACGTTATTTCTGTCTGGAAGCTCTTTCTCCACAGGCCGGGGATAATATAGCCGCTATTGCAGAGTTCGATGTCTTGGGTGCCGATGGCAAACCGGTTTCCCGCGAGCATTGGAAAATCCGGTATGCCGACAGTGAGGAAACCCGTAGTGGAAATCGTACGGCTGATAAAATTTTCGATCTTCAGGAATCTACTTTCTGGATGACAGTGGATAATGTGGCCTATCCTCATCAACTGGTTATCGATTTGGATAAAGAGCAAATGCTCACAGGTTTCCGTTATCTGCCCCGTGCCGAAAAAGGGTATCCGGGAATGATTAAGGAATATCGCATCTATGTGAAGCCGACAGACTTTAAGTATTGATAAATAATTAGATAATTTGCCAATATGCCAATGCGCCAATGTGTCAATTAGCTGCGCGGAATGGTAGCACAGCCAATTGGCATATTGGCAAATTGGCAAATTATTCAATTGCAATGCATCTTTCATTTTTACTTTTCGTATCATCGCTGTTTTGTTTTTCATCGATAATAAACCGCTGTATTGATTCTTGAATAAATCAATGCATCGATTTTTGATCGTATTTTTATTTCGGGTATCGGTTGTTGCATTGATATTTGGACGAATTGGTTCGTTATACCACTTTTCTGCTTAAAAAAACAGGAAATGGCAGTATAATTCCTTCTTTTGACTGATAATTTTCCTTTTTTGATTTATTAATAGAACATTGACAGAAGCAAAATACCTATTTTTGAGGCAGTTTTAATAATATCATGAAAAATATGAGGAAGATAAAAGTCCTGTTAATATTGTTAATTTTGCCTGTGCTCAATGGCCGGGCTTTTACAGAAAAAGAGTTAGTTGCCGATGGGCAAGAAAAGAATCGGACACAGGAGAGAAGCGGAGTCCCTTCCACCGGAGATGTTGATGTGGCGAGTTTGGAGATCGATGCTTCGCGTCTCGGTGCTCCTATACAGTCTACTATGTATGGTGTCTTTTTTGAAGATATTAATTTTGGAGCCGATGGTGGGCTGTATGCTGAACTTATCAAGAATCGCTCTTTTGAATTTCCGCAACCTTTAGTGGGATGGGTGTCTTTCGGACAGGTAGAGGTGAAAACCGATAGGCCTTGTTTCGACCGTAATCCACATTATGTATCTATTACGAATGATGGCCGCTTGCTTCGTGCCGGACTGGACAACGAAGGTTTCCGTGGCATCGGATTGAAGGAGGGCAGGGAATATTGCTTTTCGGCCTATGTGCGTAGCCGGGACGACAAACCGATGACACTCTCTGTGGAGCTGGTGAACCGGGGAGGAGAGAACCCGCTAAAAAAGGATATCAAAATACGGGGAAACGAATGGCAAAAGATTACTGCCCGACTGACATCTCCTTTTACAGATACCCATTCCCGTTTACGCATCGTGCTGAAAAACCGGGGTACGGTGGATATGGATCACATCTCCCTTTTCCCTGCCGATACATGGAAAGGTCGCGAAAACGGGCTTCGCAAGGATCTGGCTCAGGCGCTTTACGATTTGAATCCGGGAGTTTTCCGCTTTCCCGGCGGTTGTATTGTAGAGGGTAATTCACTGGCTACCCGTTACCAATGGAAAAATACCGTGGGGCCGGTAGAGAACCGTCCGTCGAATGAAAACCGTTGGAATTATACATTTAAGCACAAGGCTTTTCCCGATTATTTCCAGTCCTACGGTCTGGGCTTTTTCGAATATTTCCTGTTGAGTGAAGACCTCGGGGCAGAACCGCTCCCGATATTGAGTTGCGGGCTTTCCTGCCAATACGAGAGTAACGAAGTGGTGCTACTGGACAGCCTGCAACCTTACATCGACGATGCCCTCGACCTGATTGAGTTTGCAAATGGCCCTGTCACTTCCGTCTGGGGGAAGATCCGTGCAGATATGGGACATCCCGAACCTTTTCATCTCAAGTTTATCGGTATAGGCAATGAACAGTGGGGATCTGTTTATCCCGAACGCTTGGAGATGTTTGTAAAGGCCATCCGTGCCCGTTATCCCGATGTGAAGATAGTGGGAAGCTCCGGTCCCAGTGCCGACGGCGAGCATTTCGATTATCTTTGGCCGGAAATGAAACGCATTGGTGTGGACCTTGTGGACGAGCATTACTATATGGAGCCTGAATGGTTCTTTGCCAATGCACATCGTTACGATAACTACGATCGCAAAGGTCCGAAAGTTTTTGCCGGAGAGTATGCTTCGCACGATCATACTACAAAGAAAGATAATAACTTCCTAACAGCCCTTTCCGAGGCAGCCTTTATGACGGGGCTGGAACGTAACGCAGACGTTGTCCATATGGCTACTTATGCCCCGTTGTTTGCGCATGTAGATGCCTGGCAGTGGAATCCCGACCTCATCTGGTATGATAACCTGCAGATGGTGCGTACTCCCAATTATTATGTGCAGCAGCTCTATGGCATGAATGCAGGCACGCATATACTTCCCGTTACGCTGAAAGGCAAAACGGAGGGAGTATTGTATGCTTCGGCCGTTTGGGATGACAAAACGAAGGAAATTATCCTGAAAGTTGTCAACCGTAGCGAGACGTCTCAGTCGCTATCTTTCGCTGTCGATGGCCTGAAGAAACGCGTCTTGTCCGGAGGTACACACATATACCTTGCATCCGATGACCTGAAAGCGAAGAACGTGTTGGGTGAACCGGAACGGATCGTTCCCCATGTCCGCCCGCTTAACATGGACGGTAACCATTTGCAATTGGAGATTGCCCCTCAATCATTCAACGTCTACCGGATCAGGTAAAACGATAAAAACAACATAAATCACCGATCTAACCTAAGTTCAATATAATTTTTATTCCGCGTGGTTTCTTCTCCTTCCCGAAGGAGGAAGAGAAGCTATGTAGCATCATTCTTATATCGAGTGGAGGTTAATCTACTAATAATAAATTCTTTCTATCATGAAAAACCTCTTGACGGGCCTTTTATTGTTGGCCTCTACTACTGTTCCTGCGCAGCAGGAAACGATTATCCGCATTCATCCTGAACAGGGAACTACGGTGATCGATAAAAATATTTACGGACAGTTTGCCGAGCATCTCGGTACTTGTATCTATGGTGGCCTTTGGGTAGGCGAGGACTCCCAAATCCCCAATATCAACGGTTATCGGACGGATGTTCTCAATGCTTTGAAGGACTTGAAAGTGCCTATTCTTCGCTGGCCGGGCGGTTGCTTTGCCGATGAATATCACTGGATGGACGGCATCGGCCCGAAGGCAGACCGTCCGAAGATGGTGAACAATAACTGGGGCGGTACGATCGAGGACAACAGCTTTGGCACGCACGAGTTCCTGAATCTTTGCGAACTGCTTGGATGCGAGCCTTATATCAGTGGAAACGTAGGTAGTGGCACCGTAGAGGAACTGGCCAAGTGGGTGGAATATATGACTTCCGACGGTGATAGCCCGATGGCCAACCTGCGTCGCAAGAACGGACGCGATAAGGCATGGAAGGTGAAATACCTCGGTGTGGGCAATGAGAGTTGGGGATGCGGCGGAAGCATGCGTCCGGAGTATTATGCCGATTTGTATCGCCGTTATTCCACCTATTGCCGCAATTATGACGGTAACCGCCTTTATAAAATAGCCAGTGGAGCGAGTGATTACGATTATAACTGGACAGAGGTGTTAATGAAGAATGTAGGCGGACGTATGAACGGTCTTTCATTGCATTATTACACCGTGACCGGTTGGAGTGGCAGCAAAGGAGCGGCAACGAAGTTTACCGATGAGGATTATTACTGGACGATGGGTAAATGTCTGGAAGTGGAAGATGTCCTGAAAAAACATATTACCATTATGGACCGTTACGACCGCCAGAAAAATGTAGCCCTGATGCTCGATGAGTGGGGCACTTGGTGGGATGAAGAACCGGGAACCGTTCGCGGACACCTTTATCAACAGAATACGCTGCGCGATGCATTTGTGGCTGCTCTGTCACTGAACGTATTCCATAAATATGCCGATCGCCTTAAAATGGCGAATATTGCACAGGTGGTGAACGTGTTGCAATCGATGATTCTTACCAATGACAGACAAATGGTACTGACTCCTACTTATTACGTATTTAAAATGTATCAGCCGCATCAGGATGCCACTTATCTGCCGCTCGATCTGATGTGCGAGCAAAAGACGGTACGCGACGGTCGTGTCATTCCTATGGTCAGCGCTTCTGCTTCACGCGATGCAAACGGAAAGATCCATGTCTCTTTGGCGAATGTAGACCTGAAGAAAGAGCAGAACGTCATTTTGACTCTCGGCGACTATAAAGTGAAGACGGTGAGCGGAGAGGTACTTACCGCCAAAGATATGAAAGCTTATAATTCCTTTGAGCAGCCCGATGCAGTGAAACCCCAACCCTTCAAGGGAACAAAACTAAAAGATGACAGGCTATCGGTTATACTGCCGGCAAAATCTATTGTAGTTTTAGAAGTTGAATAATAATGTATAAAGTGGATACTATGATAAAAAGACGTTTTATAGGCTTGGCTTTATTGGCTGGTTCGGTATTGCCGTTGCTTGCACAGGATGTGACGATAGATAGCCCTGATGAGAAATTGAAGTTAACCGTATCATGCCCTGCCGGTGGAGGTTCGGTTTCATATTCGATCGTTTACGATGGAAGGCAGATGTTGGAATCTTCTCCGTTAGGGATGGAGACGAATATCGGGAATTTCTCGGATGGGATGAAATGGTCGGGACACGATGTCCGGAAAATAGATACGGTTTATAACCAATCGCGTATCAAGACTTCGCGTGTGCATTACCAAGCCAATGAACTGGCTTGTGAATTTGCCAGTGCAGAAGGACAAAAGATCGGCGTGACGTTCCGCGTAGGTAATAATGATGTCGCTTTCCGTTATACCTTGCCCCGGCAGAATGGAAAAGGGAGCGTTGTTGTCAACAAAGAGCAGACCGGTTTTCATTTCCCGCCACAGACTACCACTTTTCTTTGCCCCCAGAGCGATGCCATGATAGGCTGGAAACGAACCAAACCCAGTTATGAAGAAGAATATCGCGTTGATGCACCGATGAATGAACGTTCACAGTACGGGCACGGATACACCTTTCCTTGTCTGTTCCGTATTGGTGAGCAGGGCTGGGTGCTGGTCAGCGAAACAGGAGTGGATAGCCGCTATTGCGCTTCTCATCTGAGCGATGCTCACGAAAGTGTGTATACCATCGCTTTTCCGATGCCCGAAGAAAATAATGGCAACGGAACGGTTGCGCCCGCTTTTGCTTTACCCGGTTCTACTCCTTGGCGTACGATTACGGTGGGTGAGACACTACGACCGATTGTAGAAACTACCGTTCCTTGGGACGTGGTAGAATCTCTTTATGAAACACAACACAATTACAATATGGGGCGTGGCACCTGGAGTTGGATACTTTGGCAGGATGACAGTATAAATTATGAAGACCAAGTGAAATATGTTGATCTCGCTGCTGCCATGGGATATGAATATGTGCTTATTGATAATTGGTGGGATAAGAACATCGGCCACGACCGCATGGCACAACTCATCCGGTATGCCCGTAGTAAAGGGGTGGAGGTATTTCTCTGGTACAGTTCCAGTGGCTATTGGAATGATATCGAGCAGAGTCCTGTCAACCGGATGGATAATGCCATTATCCGCAAACAGGAGATGCGCTGGATGCAAAAGTTGGGAGTGAAAGGCATTAAAGTGGATTTCTTTGGTGGTGACAAGCAGGAGACGATGCGTCTTTATGAAGACATTCTCAGTGATGCCGATGATCATGGATTGATGGTCATCTTCCATGGTTGTACGCTTCCCCGCGGATGGGAACGCATGTATCCCAATTACGTGGGTAGTGAAGCGGTGCTGGCTTCGGAGAATCTGATCTTCCAGCAACACTTTTGTGACGAAGAGGCGTTTAATGCTTCTCTGCATCCTTTTATCCGGAATACGGTGGGATGTATGGAGTTTGGCGGATGTTTTCTCAATAAGCGGTTGAACAGAGGAAACGACGGAGGAAACATTCGTTGTACCACTGATGTTTTTCAGTTGGCAACAGCGGTTTTATTTCAGAATCCGATTCAGAATTTTGCACTTGCCCCGAATAACTTGACGGATGCTCCGCAACTCTGTCTCGACTTTCTGAGAAAGGTGCCTACCACTTGGGATGAAACGCGTTTCATCGACGGATATCCGGGAAAATATGTCGTGCTGGCCCGTCGCCAAGGCGACCATTGGTATGTAGCTGCCATCAACGCCACTAAAGAGCCGTTGAAGTTGAAGCTGAATCTACCGATGATGGCCGGAAAAACGGTCTCTTTCTACGGTGATGACAAGCGGCAACAACCGCAATTGCAGTCGCAGAAAATAAAGAACGACGGCAGTCTTCAAGTGGTGATTCAGCCGCAGGGAGGTGCCATTTGGGTCAGTAAATAACACATTTAGTATATAATACCATGAAATTGACAAACCTTTTAAACTTTTGCCTGCTTCTGATAGTAGCAATGCCTGCACAGGCAAAAGTAGAAAATGAGCCCGATTCGGTATTTCTCTTTTCGTATGCACATGTCGACGGAGGGAGTGGATTGAAGTTTGCTTGGAGCATCGACGGGACGAAATGGTTGCCGGTGGCCGATGGTTTCGATTATTTAAAATCCGATTTCGGCCCGTGGGGAAGCGGAAAGAAAATGTTTCGTCCGCAATTGCTGCAAAGCCGGAAGGATGGTAAGTGGCATTGCCTTTGGGCAGCTACCGTGACCGGAGAAACTCTTGCTTATACCGTTTCGCCCGACCTCTTGAAATGGAGCTGTCAGGTTTATGCTCCGGCCGGAGAACGCAGTAAATATGCTCCGGTAGATCCCGTTCCCACTGCAGAGCGGAAAACGATGATAGAGGGTAGGGAAGAGGACGGATGGATGCAGAAGACCTCTTACGCTACTGTGGAACGACTGATTCGTTTTGCCGATCATAAGAAATATCGCCAGATACAGAATGAAGAGTGTATGGAACAAGACCCTGTCCGTTTCGCCGGATTGGAACCGGTGGAAGCTATCGTACGCGTGCGGATGAACGATGCCAAGCCTATCAGTGAACACCTCATCGGTATTTTCTTTGAGGATATCAACTATTCTGCCGATGGCGGACTATACGCCGAGCTGATTCAGAACCGTGATTTTGAATATGCTCCCACCGATCGGGGAAACGACCGGAACTGGAATTCCACCCATTCGTGGAGTGTGCAGGGCGACGGTGCTACATTGAACATCCGGACAGATGCCCCGATCCATCCCAATAATCCCCATTATGCCGTGCTTGATGTGCGGCAGCCGGGAGCCGCTTTGCAGAATGCCGGCTTTGACGGTATTGTAGTGAAGAAAGGAGAGAAATACGACTTTTCACTTTTCTCGAAAGCAATGAAAGGCAAAGGGGGAAAGGTAAAGGTCGGCTTGGTAGACGGAGCGGGCAGGAAGCTTGCACAAACGGTTGTTTCCGTCTCTTCCAAAGAGTGGAAGCAGCAACGTGCTGTGCTCACTGTAACCGCCGATGCCGTTGATGCCGTTCTGTCCATCTGTCCGCAAGTTGCCGGAGAGTACGCGCTGGATATGATCTCCCTCTTTCCGCAAAAGACTTTTAAAGGCCGTAAGAACGGACTTCGTGCCGATCTGGCACAGACATTGGCCGATCTGCATCCCCGTTTCATGCGTTTTCCCGGAGGATGCGTGGCTCATGGCGATGGGGTCGATAATATATACGACTGGAAAGGCTCTATCGGTCCGTTGGAAGCCCGCAAGCCGATGCGTAACCTTTGGGGATACCATCAGACCCGCGGCTTAGGTTATTTCGAATATTTCCAGTTTTGCGAAGATATAGGTGCCGAGCCGGTTCCTGTACTGGCGGCAGGGGTTCCTTGTCAGAATTCGGGTACATGCAGCCACCATTCCAAAGGTGAATTGGGCTGCATGGGACAGCAGGGCGGCATTCCGATGGAAGAGATGGGAGCCTATGTACAGGATGTGCTCGATCTGATAGAATATGCCAATGGCGATGCCAAAAAGACGGTTTGGGGCAGGAAGCGCGCCGAAGCCGGACATCCGAGACCTTTCAATTTGAAATTTATCGGCATTGGCAATGAAGATCTGATCACGGATATCTTTGCCGAACGCTTTACCATGATATTCAATGCCGTAAAGGAGAAATATCCCGAGATAACGGTAATTGGCACTACCGGCCCGTTTTATGAAGGCACCGATTACGAAGAGGGATGGGCTCTTGCCACCAAATTGGATGTGCCGATGGTCGATGAGCACTATTACGTCTCTCCGGGGTGGCTGATTCATAACCAGGACTTCTACGACCGTTACGATCGTACGAAGTCGAAAGTATATCTTGGCGAATATGCCGCCCATCTGCCCGGCCGTCCCAGTAACATAGAGACCGCCCTTTCCGAAGCCCTCTACCTAACGGCGGTGGAACGCAATGGCGACATCGTTTCCATGACCTCCTACGCTCCGCTCTTGGCAAAGGGCAGACATATACAGTGGAGTCCGGACTTGATTTATTTCGATAATACGGAGGTGAAACCGACAGTCGGCTATTATACGCAGTTGATGTACGGACAAAACTCCGGTAACGAGTATCTGTTTTCCGCTATCGATCTGGACAACCGGCAGGAGGCGGTGAAAAAGCGCGTCGGCGCATCGGTTGTGAAAGAGAATGAAAGTGGTGACATCATCGTGAAACTGGTGAACCTGCTTCCTGTAAGTGTTCGTTCGCAAGTGGAATTGGACGGGGGTGCATTGATTCATCCTTCGGCTATAAAGACCGTCCTCACGGGCGATCCGAAAGATAAACAGGCAAAGCCTGTATCCTCCGGCTTCGAATTGTCGGGTAATAATTTCTCTTATGAGATGCCTGCCTATTCGTTTACTGTGATACGCATCCATTCGACCGGTAACCGGTGACAATTATCGTATACCGGTATTACTTTTATAAAAAACAATCTTTATATATAGCATGTAAATCATGAAAAAGACATTTATATTATCATTGGTTCTTACGGCGGTGGGAACGGTTTTTGCGCAGAAAGAGCCGCTACATCCTGGCTATCCGATCGATCCTGTTCCTTTTACTTCGGTAAAAGTGACGGATCATTTCTGGGGGCAGCGACTGAAAACCAGCCGTGAGGTTACTATTCCGTTGGCTTTCCGGAAGTCGGAGGAGACGGGACGCATTAAAAACTTCGAGAAAGCTGCCCATCCCAGCGAAGATTATAAGGTGGAGGGTTTCTCGTTTGACGATACAGATATTTACAAAACCATCGAGGGTGCCAGCTATTCGCTGCAAACCTATCCCGACAAGCGGTTGGAGAAATACATCGATAGTATTCTCGCTATTGTAGCCACTGCCCAAGAACCGGACGGATATTTGTATACCGCCCGTACGATGAATCCTAAACATCCTCATGACTGGGCAGGGAAGGAGCGTTGGGTGGCTGTGGAAAATCTGAGCCACGAGTTCTATAACTTGGGGCATATGATCGAGGGTGCCATTGCCCACTATCAAGCCACCGGTAAACGGAATTTTCTCGATATTGCCATTAAGTATGCCGATTGTGTCTGCCGGGCCATAGGGAATGCTCCGGAGCAGAAGAGACTCGTGCCCGGACATCAGATTGCCGAAATGGCACTGGTGAAACTTTATTTAGTGACGGGCGACCGTAAATACCTCGATCAGGCTAAATTCTTTCTGGATGCACGCGGATACACTGGCCGGAAAGATGCTTACAGCCAGGCACATAAACCGGTCATCGAGCAGGATGAAGCTGTGGGGCATGCCGTACGCGCTGTTTATATGTATTCTGGCATGGCAGACGTGGCTGCCATTACGGGAGATAGCTCTTACATCAAGGCCATCGACCGGATTTGGGACAATATTGTTTCGAAGAAGATGTACATCACCGGTGGTATCGGCGCCCGTCATCAGGGAGAGGCTTTCGGTGATAATTACGAACTGCCCAATCTTTCCGCCTATTGCGAAACCTGTGCGGCTATCGGCAGTGTTTATATGAATTATCGTCTTTTCCTGCTTCATGGCGATGCCAAATATTTCGATGTGCTCGAGCGTACTCTCTATAACGGGTTGATCTCCGGTGTATCGCTAGACGGCGGTTCTTTCTTCTATCCCAATCCGTTGGCTTCGGATGGCGGGTATAGTCGCAAACCATGGTTCGGCTGTGCCTGTTGTCCCTCCAATATCAGCCGTTTCATTCCCTCTCTGCCCGGTTATGTCTATGCAGTCAAAGACCGTCAGGTGTATGTCAATCTTTTCCTTTCCAATCGTGCCGAACTGAAGGTGAACGACAAGAAAGTGGTTTTGGAGCAGGAGACATCCTATCCTTGGAAGGGCGACATTCGCTTGAAAGTGCTACAGGGTAATCAACCTTTCGGCATGAATGTCCGCATTCCCGGATGGGTGCGCGGTAGTGTGCTTCCCAGTGATTTGTATGCGTATGCCGATCATCAGCAACCGGCTTATCGGGTGATGGTCAATGGGCAGGAAGTAGAGGGTGAACTGCACAACGGTTATCTCACCATCGACCGTAAATGGAAAAAGAACGATGTGGTGGAGATTCATTTCGATATGCTTCCCCGTCTGGTGAAAGCCAATGAGAAGGTGGCGGCCGATCGTGGACGGGTGGCCGTGGAGCGTGGTCCGGTGGTTTATTGTGCCGAGTGGCCCGACAATGATTTTAATGTGCATACCCTGCTGATGAACCGCCGTCCGGAATTGCGTGTGGTGGAGAGGCCGGAACTGCTGTACGGTCTCAATCAGATTGTAACCGATGCCCAGGCTTTGAGTTATGACAAAGCCGGAAAGTTGGCGGTGAAAGATGTAAAACTGACCCTGATCCCTTATTATGCTTGGGCACACCGTGGCGAGGGAGACATGGAAGTGTGGCTTCCGATGGAGGTTAATGCCACTTCTGCACAACCGCAAAAAGGGGTGAAATGGAAAGATAACGGATTTTTCAATAATAAATAGAATAACGCTAAATTATAATGTAATTTCAAAATTGACTGTGACAAGCAGACGATTTTCCCTTATATAAAGTCTGCTCAGGAGTACAATCCGGAGTTGACTTTCTGGATCTCTCCGTGATTACCTCCTTCGTGGTTGAAGGTGAATTACTATTATTAGGTTTGGAGTAATGATAAATACAATCAGATTTCCCTTTTTTCGGTGTATAGGGTAATATAATGTAGACAGGCAGGATTGACATATAGTGATTCTGCCTGTATTATTATGAGTGGGGAAAGTATGACGGATATTTCCCCTTTTTTGAAAGAAGTATAGAGTCTTCTTTGTACTATATGTGGTATTTTTGTCGATGTTCTGCTTCATTGAACTAACACCCGATTTGTTCAATGAAGCAGATGGATCTGATTTCTTTATTTTTTTAAATATGGTTTATGCATAAATATTTAAGTCTTTGGCTTTCTTGCCTACTTTTCCCTGCATTCTCTTTTGCGCAAAGCGATTGGCAACTTGTATGGAGTGATGAATTCGACACGGACGGTCCGCCGGATTCTTCCGTATGGAACTTCGAACAAGGGTTTGCCCGCAATGAAGAGGCGCAGTGGTATCAATCGGACAATGCGGTTTGCAAGGGCGGATGCCTGGTGATTGAAGCACGCAAGGAAAACAACCGTCGTAATCCGGGCTATGAATCCGGAAGCCGGGATTGGAGAAAAAGCAGGGAATTTATAGGATATACCTCTTCATCCGTAAATACTGCCGGAAAGAAAGAGTTCTTATACGGACGTTTCGAAGTTCGCGCCCGCATACCGGTAGCGAAAGGAGCATGGCCTGCCATCTGGACATTGGGCAGCAGTGCGGAATGGCCCTCGTGTGGTGAAATAGATATATTGGAATATTATCAGATAAAGGGCGTTCCCCATATTCTTGCCAATGCCGCATGGGGTACAGGCGAACGGTATGTTGCCAAATGGAACAGCAAAGCGATTCCTTTTACTCATTTCACGGAGAAAGATGCCGGTTGGGCCTCAAAGTTTCACATCTGGCGGATGGACTGGGACGAAAAAGCTATCAAGCTCTATCTGGACGATGAGTTATTGAACGAGATTCCGTTGAGCAGCACAGTGAACGGAAGTCTTGGCAATCATACGAATCCTTTTATGACTCCGCAATACGTGTTACTGAATCTGGCTGTCGGTGGTATAAACGGCGGACCGATCGACGAAGAGGCACTACCTATGAAGTATGAGATAGATTATGTGAGAGTATATCAGAAGAAAGACGAAATAGCCAGCGGGGAGATTTGGGAAGACAATAACGGGCGGCATATCAATGCTCACGGGGGCGGCGTGTTGTTTCACGAAGGGAGGTACTATTGGTTTGGCGAACACCGGCCGGCCAAAGGGTTCTCCACAGAGGTGGGGGTGACCTGTTACTCTTCTCCCGATTTGTGCAACTGGACTTACGAAGGGGTAGCATTACCTGTTTCCTCTGAAGAAGGAAACGACATCGAAAAGGGATGTATCATGGAACGCCCCAAAGTGATTTATAATGCGAAAACCGGCAAGTTCGTGATGTGGTTTCATCTGGAACTGAAAGGAGAGGGATATGCGGCTGCCCGTGCGGCAGTAGCTGTCAGTGATACGCCGGCCGGCCCTTACCGGTTTGTCCGTTCCTGTCGCGTCAATCCTGGGGTATATCCGCAGAACATGACAAAAGCGGAACGTAAAGCTAAGCTCGACACTAAAGATTATAAAACATGGTGGACTCCGGAATGGCGCAGAGCTGTGGAGCAGGGATTGTTTGCCAAACGGGATCTGAAGAGCGGCCAGATGTCAAGAGACATGACGCTGTTTGTGGATACGGACGGAAAAGCCTATCACATTTATTCATCGGAAGAAAATCTGACTTTGCAGATTGCAGAACTTACGGATGATTACTTGGGGCACACCGGTAGATACATTCGTCTCTTTCCGGGAGGGCACAATGAAGCGCCTGCCGTTTTCAAGAAAGAGGATACCTATTGGATGATTGCCTCCGGTTGTACCGGATGGGAACCGAATGAAGCCCGTATGTTCTCGGCGCCTTCTATCTGGGGGCCGTGGAAGCAGGAGGGAAATCCCTGTGTCGGCAAAGATGCCGGCAAGACATTCGGCGGGCAGAGTACTTTTGTATTGCCGGTTGCCGGTACGAATGATACGTTCATCTTTATGGCGGATGTATGGCGTCCGAAGAGTTTAATGGATTCACGTTATATCTGGTTGCCTGTTCGCTTCGGGGTGGATGGGAAACCCATTATCGAATGGCAGAGCCGATGGAGACTCCCCTAAGTGAATCGTGAAGTTCAGAGAAGTATACTTTTAGTGTAAATGACGTATAATTTTCCATTTTTGATGGATAAGCAGACAGACCGGAATGAAATTCCTCCCCTTTTGAAAGATAAATGGAGTCCTTTTTCTGTTATATCCCTTAAATTTGTCAAGTAGAATCAATCTTAAATAATATCATGAACATGAATAGGCTTTTTATCGGATTGCTGACAGCGATCATTGTACTGCTCCCTTGCCGGGAAATTTCGGCCAAACAAAAAAAAGAAGTGAAGGAAGTTCCCGACCGGGAAGTCTGGTGTGATGTCATGTATCGAATGGCTGCTCCGGTATTGAGTAACATGAGTCGGGGAGAGTTGCAGAAAAATATGCAGGTGGAGCTTAGCCCCACTTGGGACGGTCGCGATAAGAGGGTTACTTATATGGAGTGCTTCGGTCGTCTGATGGCTGGTTTGGCTCCCTGGCTCTCTTTGCCCGATGACGATACGGCAGAAGGCAGACAGCGGAAGCAACTTCGGGAGTGGGCATTGCAGAGCTATGCGCAGGCTGTCGATCCGGCGAGTCCCGATTACCTGCTTTGGCGTAAAGAGGGTCAGCCATTGGTGGATGCCGCTTATGTGGCCGAGAGTTTCCTTCGCGGATACGATGCCCTCTGGATACCGTTGGACAGCTTGACCAAGCAGCGCTATATCACCGAGTTTACCCAACTTCGCCGGGTAGATCCTCCTTATACGAACTGGTTATTGTTTTCTTCAACCGTGGAATGCTTTCTTAAGAAAGCCGGTGCTGCGAGCGATAATTACCGCATCACTTCGGCCCTTCGCAAAGTGGAAGAGTGGTACGTGGGTGACGGATGGTACTCGGATGGTCCGGAATTTGCTTTCGATTATTACAATAGCTTTGTACTTCACCCGATGTATTTCGAATGTCTGGAAGTCATGACCGATGCTGGGACTAAGGGCATATGGAATGTCGGTAACGCGAATTACGGAAAGGCGCTGAAGCGCATGCAGCGTTTCGGCATGATTCTGGAACGGTTTATTTCTCCCGAAGGTTCATTTCCGGTATTCGGCCGTTCAATTACCTATCGTACAGGCACGTTGCAGCCATTGGCATTGCTCTCTTGGCGTCAGATGTTGCCCGAAGAGCTGAGTAACGGACAGGTCCGTGCTGCCATGACGGCCGTTATTAAACGAATGTTTTCCGATAATCATAATTTTAATGAGAACGGTTTCCTGACATTGGGCTTCAACGGAAAGCAACCGAAAATTTCAGATTGGTACACCAATAACGGAAGTCTGTATATGGCTTCGCTTGCTTTCCTGCCGTTGGGCCTGCCTGCCGACCATCCGTTCTGGACGGATGCCCCGCAAAGCTGGACATCGAAAAAGGCATGGGAAGGAGAGGACTTCCCCAAAGATCATGCCTTTCATGAATAATACTTTAGTTTACAAACCTATATAAACACATTCCATGATGAACATAAACATAGTAAAAACATGCGGAGTCGCTTTAACCGCTTTCTGCATCTGCTCATGCTCCGTTAATACGCAAACACAGAAAAATGAATATATTGTTCCGGGAGAGGTCTGGAACGATACGGAGGGAAATCCGGTGAATGCCCACGGTGGCGGTATCCTCTATCATGACGGTACTTACTATTGGTATGGCGAGTACAAGAAAGGAAAGACAGTCCTTCCCGACTGGGCTACTTGGGAGTGCTATCGTACGGATGTAACCGGTGTCAGTTGTTACTCTTCCACGGATTTGCTGAATTGGAAATTCGAGGGTATTGTGCTTCCTGCCGTAAAGGATGATCCGGAGCATGACCTCCATCCCTCCAAAGTATTGGAACGTCCGAAGGTGGTTTATAATAAGAAAACCGGGAAGTTCGTGATGTGGGCGCACGTCGAGAGTGCAGATTATTCCAAAGCTTGTGCCGGAGTAGCCGTTTCGGACTCACCGACGGGAGAGTTTAAGTACTTAGGAAGTTTTCGGCCGAATGATGCGATGAGCCGCGATCAGACTGTCTTTGTCGACGATGACGGCCGTGCTTATCAGTTTTATTCTTCCGAACATAATGCCACGATGTACATCAGCCTGCTGACGGACGATTATCTGAAACCGAGCGGGCGCTTTACACGTAACTTTATCGGGGAATCGCGCGAAGCTCCTGCCGTATTCAAGCAGGATGGCAAGTATTATATGCTCAGTTCCGGCTGTACCGGTTGGAATCCCAACGTAGCGGAGATAGCTGTGGCCGATTCGATTATGGGTGAATGGAAAACCATAGGCAATCCCTGCATCGGGCCGGATGCCGATAAGACTTTTTATGCGCAGAGCACTTATGTGCAACCGGTGGCCGGGAAAAAGAACGCCTATATAGCCATGTTCGACCGTTGGAAGAAGACCGATTTGGAAGATTCGCGCTATGTGTGGTTACCCATACAGATAGAAGGCGGTGTGCTGACCATACCCTGGCGTGATAAATGGAACATGGATGTTTTTGATAAATAAGAGTAGGTCGATGAAGCGTGTTCTGTTGTTTTTCTGCCTGTGGGTAGCCTGTACTGCCGTTGGCCGGTCACAGCGTCTGGTAGCGGTGGGAAAAGGGTATAGTTGCACTTCGGTCAATACGGCTGTATTTCGTAACAACTCCTTAGTGACGCATGGTGACGAACAATACATCAGTTATTACGATCCGGATGGTTATCTGGTCATAGGGAAACGGAAGTTGGATTCGTCCGAGTGGACATTACATCGTTCCCAATATCGGGGGAATGTAAAGGATGCGCATAATATTATCAGCATGATGGTAGATGGAGAAGGGTATCTTCATGTAGCTTTCGATCATCACGGCCATTCATTGAATTATTGCCGCAGTGTAGCTCCCCGTTCTTTGGAATTGGGCGATAAAGTACCCATGACCGGAGTCGATGAAGGCAATGTCACCTATCCGGAGTTCTATCCGTTGGCCGGTGGCGATGTTTTGTTTGTCTATCGTTCCGGATCATCGGGGCGCGGAAACTTAGTGATGAATCGCTATTCAATAAAAGAACGTGCCTGGATACGCGTGCAGGATGTACTGATCGATGGAGAAGATGAACGGAACGCCTACTGGCAGCTTTATGTGGACGAAGCAGGGATTATTCACCTCTCGTGGGTGTGGCGCGAAACCTGGATGGTAGAGACGAATCATGACATCTGCTATGCCCGCTCTTTCGACAACGGGGTCACTTGGTATAAGACGAGCGGGGAGAAATACGTTCTTCCCATCAGAGCTGCCAATGCTGAATATGCCTGTCGCCTGCCGCAGAACTGTGAGTTAATAAACCAGACCAGTATGAGTGCCGATGCCGCCGGAAATCCGTATATCGCTACCTATTGGCGCAGTCCGGACAGCGATGTTCCCCAATACCGCCTTGTTTGGTACGACGGACAGGCATGGCATAACCGCCGGGTAACCGACCGGAAAACCCCGTTCACGCTGAAAGGGGGAGGAACGAAAATGATTCCGATTGCCCGTCCGCGCATTGTGGTGGAAGCCGGTGAGACGTATTATATTTTCCGGGATGAAGAGCGGGGCAGCCGGGTTTCTGTGGCTCATACTAAGGATGTGGCAACAGGGGAGTGGGAGATAACCGATCTCACGGATTTTCCGGTAGATGCCTGGGAACCTTCACATGATACGGAGTTGTGGAAACAGGAGCGGAAGCTCCATCTGTTCGTACAACGCACCCGCCAAGGAGACGGAGAACACACAGCAGAAATAGAACCTCAGATGGTCTATGTGCTCGAAACAGATTTAAGCAGTAAATAAATATAAATATGAAGAAAGTATATTTAATAGCGTTTGCGCTCTTATTGGTGGCTGGCGCTGGGTGTGGCGGCCCGAAAAAGTCTGCTGCATCGGATGAAGTGATAGGGATTATCGATAAAGTAAATAACTATTGGCAAACCAATCATCCCGAACATGGCCGCGCTTTCTGGGATAACGCCGCCTACCATACGGGAAATATGGAGGTATATTTCCTTACCGGCAATCCGGAGTATCTGAGATACTCGGAAAGCTGGGCCGAGCACAACCAGTGGAAAGGGGCTAAGTCCGACAATAAGAATGAGTGGAAGTACAGTTATGGAGAGAGTGACGACTACGTTCTTTTCGGTGATTATCAGATCTGTTTTCAGACCTATGCCGACCTTTATACTATCACTCCCAATGAGCATAAGATAGCCCGTGCCCGCGAAGTGATGGAGTATCAGATGAGTACGCCGAATCATGATTACTGGTGGTGGGCCGATGGGTTGTATATGGTGATGCCCGTCATGACGAAGATGTATAACATTACCGGAAATTCTCTTTATCTGGAGAAGCTACATGAATATCTGGCTTATGCGGACAGCATCATGTACGATGAGGAAGCGGGGCTTTATTATCGTGACGGAAAATATGTCTATCCGAAACATAAGACGATGAATGGCAAGAAAGACTTCTGGGCCCGTGGAGACGGCTGGGTATTGGCCGGACTGGCAAAAGTGCTTAAAGAGCTGCCACAATCCGATCCATACCGGCAGGAATACATCGACCGTTTTTGCACATTGTCCAAATCGGTGGCTGCCTGCCAGCAACCCGAAGGATACTGGACACGCAGCATGCTCGACCCCGAACATGCTCCCGGGCCGGAAACCAGCGGAACGGCTTTCTTTACCTATGGTTTGTTGTGGGGAATGAATAATGGATTTCTGGATAAAGCCACTTATCAACCGATCGTGGAAAGAGCATGGAAATACTTGACGGAAGTGGCGTTACAGCCGGACGGAAAAGTGGGATATGTGCAGCCTATCGGCGAAAAAGCCATTCCCGGACAGGTGGTCGATGCCAATTCTACTTCCAACTTTGGAGTCGGGGCATTTCTGCTGGCGGCTTGTGAAATGTATCGGTTCTTGGAATAGAAAAAACAGAACTGTATTTTAGCCTGAATAATTTATGGTCAGTAGTTAAGTAGTAAGTAGTCAGTAGTTAAGTAGTTAAGGGAAATACATCAGATAAGCCATTCCTACTTAACTACTTACTACTTGACTACTTGTTGTTTAACTGCTTACTACTTGACTACTTGCCTACTTACTACTTGACGCTGTATATGAATCATTCAGGTTAAATACCTTTGTTGACTAATAAGTAATAGACTAATGCCCAATCCTGATCGTTCGCATAAGTGTCGTAGAACTGAGCTTTTATTCCATTAATTTTATAAGGATACATATAAGCACAAGAGGCTTTTCCATCTTCAAAGAAGAGGCAAAGATTGTTTCTTACTATATTCTCCGCACGTTTTTGATAGGAGTCGTCACCAGTACATAAGGCATAATAGTGATATACAGCTCCGGTTATTGTGCTCCAATAATGGGGGAAGGTATCACCAAACATTTCTTGCTTTCCAAACCAGTAGCCATCCCAGTGACGAATAGCGACTTCGTTCAGATGATAGCTCGGCTGAAAACCGTTGAAAGCCTCTAATACAGGTATTTGGCATTTTACCTCATCTAAATACTTACGGATACCTGTTTCCAGATAAAGTTGTGCTAAAAATTGGATAGCAGGTGCAACAATACTCTGCTCGTAATTCACTTCGTGTGCCGGATAATTCAGGCCATTATCAACGAATACATCGCCTGTCTTAATGAAATCTTTCAGTAGTTGCTTATATTCTTTATTCATTCCGGCGTCTTTTAAGGCATTTAATCCGGATTGTACAGGAATTCCAATCGCATAAAAGCCGTATCCAAACTGTCTGAACATGGCTTGAAGGGTTTGATAGCCATCTTTTGCAAATTGCTTGTCTTCCGTTATTTTGTACATATGGAAATAAAATTCCGCTATCCACATGTAGTTATAGCCACGATTGCGATTCTTTTGGTCTACGCTTGAGTAAGTTGTGTAATCTTCGGTTTGCAGGCGTTCCCGTATGAACTTGGCATATTGTAGCAGAGACATTTTTAGTGTTGTATCTTTTGTCAGTAGGCATTGTTTAGCTAATAGAACCCCCATTCCGTTGCGTTCAGCACCTTCATCGCGGTCCACTGGATTACAATTCGGCGTATCGTTCAGATATATGCTGTCTCCTTCGTTGTCATACACCATATAAGCACCGTCCCGAAGATCGGCAGAATCATGCAGTTGTTGATTGGTACGGATAAAATCAATGCGTTTTCGAATTAATTCGTCCGCATTATTGATGACAAGGCAATTGGCATGAGTCTGTTTATTACCGTCGTAGTAGAAATCGAAGCGCACTTCACCTGTTTGTTGCATCGGAAGTTCCACTACATAGATATTATCTTCTTGTTTTATTGATACGGGTATCCCATTCATTTTTGCCGTACAGTTTTTTAATATTTGGGAGCTATGAAGTTCTACACGGGCAATTTCTCCTTTTTCAAGAACATATTTATTGCATGAGACGAGTACATTGCCTCGTTCCAATAATTTATTACGGAAATCTTCATTCCCGTTGTGAGAGAAAATATTCCATTCTAACGTATAACTTTCTCCGGGTTTTAATTGGATGTCCGGCAGGTTCAGGGCAAAAATACCTCGCGTGTGTGAGTTTGCTTTTTCGAGTCCCCGCTCCCAAATTTCATAGCTTTTAACAGCACCTTGAGTTACCACCAATCCTAAATGGGGCGCAAAAGCTCCCATACGGAGTGCATTGACATAAGCAGCATTTTCTCCCTCCCAAATGTGTACGTTGGTGCGGGAATTAATACATTGTTGTGCACTGGGATAATTGTCGTTAAAGGGGGTATAGATGCCCATATCATGGACATAAATAGTTTCTTTCCCTCTATTGGTAAAAGTATATCTTTCTACCAATCCATTGTTATCTAATGTTCTTTTAACTCTAATTTGTACATCTCCTTCACGATAGGTCACTTCCATGCCATCGGCATTGATTTCCGAAGGGATTTCCCATTCTTTTTTTATGCTTATTCTATCTTTGGTGATGGTGAAATAACCTAATCCCCAGCCATAATTTTCTTTTATCCAGGGATATTGCGTACCGTCAGTCCTTACCAACCAATTCATATTGTATTTATCGCCTTTAATTCTCAATTCGCTGAGAGCACCGGTAAGAGGAGATGTTTTTAATTCAATGGAAAAATCTTCAGCCAATAAAAGGTCTGAAATTCCTAAC
>CEAK01005469.1_pt1 | contig 26145 bp, 21 predicted proteins | sample 480681 | NCBI WGS metagenome assembly CEAK01 (sample SAMEA3182071, study PRJEB8094) | gut metagenome | biome: human; feature: gut; material: Stool; isolation source: human stools | place: Canada | collected 2011-12-06 | reverse complement strand
GCAGTGGTTTGAGCGGAAGGGATGCTCGATGGTGCATGAGGTGGAGAGCACACGGGGCTCCATGCTGGTGGAGATGGCGCAGGCCGCGGGGGCCCAGGGGATTGTGGTGTGCCTGATGCGCTTCTGCGATGTGGAGGAGTACGACTATCCCATGATCGCACAGTGCGCCAAAGAGGCCGGCCTGCGCTGCCTCTGCCTGGAGATTGACCAGAGCACCCAGAACAACGAGCAGTCCCACACCAAGATCCAGAGCTTCGCTGAGATGGCGGAGTAGCACAGACAGGCAGTGATGGAAAAAAGACCGCCGCCCTATTGCCTCATGGCATAGGGCGGCGGTCTTTTTTCGCGCGTGGGCTGGCGCGTCACTCCGCAGCGGAGGTAGCGGGGGTGGGGCGCTCCGCAGGGGGCTTTCTGCGGCGAAAGATGTGGCTGAGCTGATCGATCACAGAATAATAGACCGGAGTAAACAGCAGGGTGATAATGGTGGAAATCACCATGCCGCTGATCATGACCACACCCATGTCGGACATCATCTCATTGGTGTCCCCGATGCCCAGCGCCATGGGGACCATCGCCAGAATCGTGGTCAAAGTGGTCATCATCACTGGGCGGATGCGCAATGGGCAGGCATGGAGGATGGCCTCTTCGCGGCTCTCTCCGCGCTCCCGGCGCTGCTTGATATAGTCCACCAGGATGATGGAGGAGTTGACCACCGTGCCGGCCAGCATGATGATGGCCACCAGAGAGATCATGGACATATCCCGTCCGGTCAGCGGTAGGGCGAACAGCGCTCCGGCGAAAGCCACGGGCAGGATCATCATAATGATGACGGGCATGAGGAAGGATTCAAACTGAGAGGCCAGAATAAAGTAGACCAGACCCAGCGCCACCAGCAGAGCCAGCAGCAGGTCGGAGAAGCTTTCCATCATCTGAGAATAACTGCCGGTGATCTCGGCGGTATAGCCCTCCGGCATGGCGTATCCATCCAGAATGGCGTTGATCTCCGCGGTGATCGCGGTGGTGTTCCCACTGCGTGTATCGCCGGTGACGGTGACCTGGCGGGACTGGTTGTCCCGGGTGATGCTCTGGGGGGCCATCTCGATGCGCACATCCGCCACCGAGGAGAGGGGCACATAGCCGCCGTAAGAGGAGGCTACCGGCATGGAGCGCAGGGCGTCCAGACTGGCGGAGGAGGCGCCGTCGCCGCGGACCACCACGTCCAGCTCCTTATTGTCGATGGTGACGGTGGTGGCGGTGGTGCCGGTGAGCTCGGAGCGAACGGCAGCGCCCACGGTGGCCGCGGTAAGGCCGTACTGAGAGGCGGCCTCACGGTTCATGGTCACCTTCACCTGGGGCACCTGGTCGGCCATGGAGGTGGTCACGTCCACAGCGTCGGCCAGGCCGGAGATCTGAGCGGCCAAGTCGTCGGCAATCATGGAGAGCGTGCCGTAGTCGGTGCCGGTGATCTCCACGCTGATGTCGTCGCCGCCTCCCATCAGGGCGGTCATGTCGGAGGTGGACACCGTGATCTCACAGCCGGCGATATCCGCCAGCGCGGCCCGCAGCCCGTCTGCCACTTCGGCGCTGCTCCGGTCGCGCTCGCTCTTGTTCACCAAGGTGAGGGAGATGGTGGAGGATTCAGGCTGCGCCATATAGTACATGCTCTCCATCTCGGGCACCTGTTCCTGGGCGATGCCGGAAATGCGCTCGGAGATGGCGGAGGTTTCATCCACCTCAGAGCCAATGGGCATACTGACGCTGATGGACACCTGTCCCTGGTCCATATCCGGGATCAGCACCATATTGGTGGAGAGACAGGACACCACAAAGACAACCGTCAGGGCAACGGAAACCAGCATCGCCAGTCCCAGGTGGCGCACAAAAAAGCCCAACAGCTTTTGGTAGAGCGCCATCAGGGGATTGGCACGGGACTTCCGGGAGGCCCTGCGGAGGTTCTGCCTGCGAATTTTCTCCTCGTCCAGCAGGAAATAGCACAGCAGGGGCACCAGCGTCAGCGCGATGACCAGGGAGGCCAGGATCAGAAAGGCGATGGTCAGGCAGAAATCTTTGAACATCATGCCGGCCAGCCCCCCGGTGAGGCCCAGGGGCAGAAAGACGGCCACCGTGGTCAGGGTGGAGGCCATGACGGAGGTGGTGACCTCCTTGGTGCCCTCCACGCAGGACTCCATACGGCTGTGGCCCTCGCCGGCAAAGCGATAGATATTCTCCAGCACCACGATGGAGTTGTCCACGATCATGCCCACGCCCATGGCGATGCCGCCCAGACTCATCATGTTCAGCGTGAGGTCAAAGACATTCATCAGGATGAACACGGTCAGGATGCAGACGGGCATGGAGACGGCGATGGTCATGGTGGCGCCCCAGCGGCGCAGGAACAGGAACACCACGATGGCCGCCAGGACTACGCCCAGCACAATGTTCTGCATGGCGGATTCCACCGACAGATTGATATAGTCAGAGGCCAGGTAAGGGGTGGCGTATTGCATGGAGGGGTTGTCCGCCTTCAGCTCCGCCAGACGCGCCTCGACTGCGTTGGAAACGGCCACCTCGTTGGCGCCGGACTGCTTGGAGACCTGGAGCAGGACGCAGTTTGTGCCGTCCATGGTGGCAATGGTATCCGGGTCCGTGGTCTCCAGAGCTACGGTGGCCACTTCCGTGAGACGTATGGTCCCGCCGGTGGGCAGGGCCAGGATCATGTTGGCTACGTCGTCCACCGTCTGAAACTTGGCGTCGGTACTCACCGTCAGAGTTTTGGAACCATTCTTCATGTCGCCGCCGGGGTAGATGAGATTTTCCGCAGCCAGGAACTGTGAGATATAAGCATTGGAAAGGCCGAAGCCGGCAGCCCGGGTGGGGTCCACCTCCACGGCAATCTGCTGATCCACGCCGCCGTAAATATCCACAGAGGCCACGCCGGCCACACGCTCCAGCGCAGGGACCACGGTATCCTCGGCCATGGTCTGGAGTTGCGCCAGATCATCGCCCATAAGGGCGACCATAGCGGTGGGCATCATGTCGCTGATGTTCATGTTGACGATGACCGGATCGATGGCTCCGTCAGGGAGGGAGACCATATCAAACTGCTCCCGCAGTTTGGTGGCGGCGATGTCCACGTCGGTGCCGTCCACATAGGTGATCTGGATCTGGGTCGTGCTGTCGGAGGAGACGGACTGCACCTCGTCCACGCCAGGCACCGACATAACGGCGGCCTCCAGGGGGCGGGTCACCAGTTCCTCCATATCGCTGGGGCTGGCGCCGTTATAGTAGCAGATCACCACGGCGGCCGGGTATTCCATGTTGGGCAGCAGCGCCATCTGGAGCTGAGTGGTAAAGACCAGGCCGAAGATGGCGATCATGATGACGGCCAGCAGCGTGGTCACCTTATGCTTGATACAAAATTTCGCAGTACTCATGTGGGCATCAGTCCTCCCCGGTTACGATCCGGACCGGGGCACCGTCGGAGAGATAGGCCTGTCCTACGGTGACAAGCTGCTGCCCGGCCTCCAGGCCGGAGGTGATCTCCGTTACGCCGTTTCCGGTGAGGCCGGTGGTCACCTCCACATAACGGGCAGTATCGCCCTCCACCACATAGACATATTGGGTGCCTCCGCTGGTCAGAACAGCCTGGGCGGGGATTACGATGGTGTCAGCAGAGGTGTCGGTATGGAACGTCACGTCGGCAAACATACCAGAGAGCAGACCATCCACCTCGGAGGGGATGGTGACCGTGACAGTATACAGCTTGGTCTGGGCATTGGCGGTCTTGTCCACGGCGCGGATGGTGCCGGTGAAGGAGGCACCAACGGAGCTGACGGTCACATCCACGCTGTCGCCGATGGAGAGCTTGGGCACCAGCGCCTCGGAGACGGTGACGGCAATCTTGAGCTGGTCCACCCCGTCGATGACGGCCACGGGCATGGCGCTGGAGACAAAGCCGTCCTTCTCTGCGGACAGGGACAGCAGTACGCCGGAGATAGGGGCAATGACGTTGCCGCGGGCATCCACATTTTCCAGAGCGGTGGCCAACTGTTCCACGCTGGCTTTGGCGCTTTGGATACCGGCCTCAAGCTGTGAGAGCGTGGAGTCCCGTGTGACCTGGGCCGACATCAGGGTCAGCTCGGCGGCGTCGATCTCCGACTGGGAAGCCGCGCCGATCTCCTGCAGGGCTTTCAGGTCGTTGACGTTTTTCTCATAGAGAGCGATTTGCTTATCAAACAGGGCGGCCTGATCCTGGTAGCTCTGTACGGCGGAGGTATAGCCGATATTGGCAGCCTCATAAGAGGAGAGTGTGCTGGCAAGGTCCAGCGTGCAGAGGGCTTGGCCGGCACGGACGGTGTCGCCCACCTCGACATAGACCGCCGTGCACTTGGCCGATGTGGCCACAAAGACCGACGCATCCAGGTCGGAGGTCACCTTTCCGGAGACCTTATTCTCTGAGGAAATGGTATCAGAGGCCACGGTCTCCACCTGGACGGCGGTACCGGCGGGTACGGACGTGCCGGCATCAGGGCTGGGCTGGCTGTCATCCTTGCCGCAGGCGGTAAGGGACAGGGTCAGCAGGCCGGCCAGCAGCAGGGAAACTATGGGTTTTTGATGAGTCATGGGTCGGAGTCCTCCTTATATTCAGTTCAATATGCCGTGCTCGACAGCCCAGCAATAGGAGTTATATGCGGAAAACAGGTCCAGCTCGGCCTTCTCCACCGACTCCTGAGCGGCACTCACCTGATCGGCCGCATCCAGCAGAGCGTTCTGAGAGAGGTTCCCCTGCTCATATTTGAGCTGCAGGGAGGCATAGGTCGCCTCCTGGCTGGAGAGGGCGGCGCGGGAGGCGGAGAGGATCTGCTGGTAGTCCTTGACCTGCATATACAGGGTCCGGAAGTTCATTTCAAAGTTCTGGATCGTGGCGTTATATGTATGCTGGGCGGCTTGAAGCGTATGCTGGGCGGAAACGAGCTGGTACTTGCTGGTGTCATAATGGTAGTCCTTGGCGGTATCCTTGTAGTCCTCTTCGGCATCCTCCAGGGTCTTTTGGGCGGCATAGAGGTCATAGCTGGCCTCACGCGCGGCGGTCAGGTCAGCCTCCAGATCCATGGCGTCCAGCCGGGCCTGGGGGACCTCGGGCAGGGGCTGGAGTAGCATTTTACCGGTGAGATCGGCGCCGATCATCAGCTCAAGCTGCATATTGTAATTGGTAATGTTCATATCCAGCGTGGCCTGACTGCTGAGCAGAGAGGGGCGGCCGGCCTTCACCTGGTCCAGCGTCAGGGCGGAGATCTGGCCCAGTTCATAGCGAAGCTCCATCTCCTGAATGGAGCGGTCCAGCGCTGTCAGGGAGCGGTCCAGCGTACCGCGGTTGATGTCCATCTCCAGCAGAGCCACGTAAAGGGACTCGGCCGCCTTGACGATTTGATCCTGCGCATTGCGGAGCTGAAGCACAATGTCGGCGTTGTCCTGCTGCAGCTCGCCGTCTTTAAGGGAGTCAAAGGTGGCCCGCAGGGACTGATAGCTCTGCTTGAGGGTGCCGGCGGTGTAAGAGTCTGACATGCCGAACTGGATCAGCATCCACTGCGCGTCGGCGATATCATTCAACGAGTCGCGCAGGTCGTCATACATCTCATCATAGTCCAGCGCCTCGATGGAGGCTATGGTCTCGTCCAACGCCAGCAGGTTGCAATTGCCCTCCCGCAGACGGCGCTCCAGATTGTCAAAGGATAGGGTGCCGACCGGGGAGGACTGGGTTTCCCCCGAGGCGGCCGGCTCCGCCGCCTCGGCCGATCCCTCCGGCGATTCCGGCGCGGGGGCTGTGTCGGGGGCGGCGGTCTCTGCGATGCCCTGTGTTTCCGAGGCAACGGGCGTCTCCTCTGTCTGCCCCGCTGCGAGAACGGATACCACACACAGAGAGAGGGTCATGGCCACAGCCAAAAACAGAGCGATTCCTCTTCGATTCATACTTGTTTTCCTCCTTGCTGCTGCTGCGGGGCCTCTTGACAGGGCAGGAGGCAGCCGCGTTTTACGATTTCGATCCTCTCCCGCAGCACGGTTCGCTGAAGCGCAGCGCGGTCCGTGTGGGCAAAGGTATCCATGATCACAGAGATAAGACACATGATGGACAGGAAAAAGGCGGATTCGACAAAGTTGCGGTCCCTGCATCGAAACTGCGCGGTATCAATGAGCGGGAACAGCTCATCCGGCAAAAAGAAAGGGGGCTTGGAAAAGGTCTGGAACATATCCATTCCCGGATTGATCCGCAGGATCTGGATGCAGCGCCTGGGCATCAGGTCGCCGCGCTCCCGCCTCTGGAGGAACTGATCGTATGCCAGCATCGGTAGGGAGAACAGGTCACCATCCACATCCAACAGCAGAGACTTTAGGGCCTGGATAAAATGGTTTCGTACGTCGTCCAACAGATAGAAAAAGAGGTCCTCTTTCCCGTCAAAGTATTGATAAAAGCTGCCCCGCGGAATTCCGGCAGCCTGAATGATCTTATTAATGGATACGTCGGCATAACTGATGTGGGTAAACTCCTCCCAAGCGGACTCCATCAGGCGCATCCTTTTTTCCTCCGGCAGGCGGAAAAAAGTTCCCGTCGGCATGTGCTCAACTCCTATATGACAAGCTGTCATATATTATAAAAAGGCAGTTACTCTATGTCAACTGTTTTTTCAGGTTTCTGATTTTTCCTACAGGTTTCACCATCGAGCGGAGAAGAAGGACGTCAATTGCCCACACAAAGGCGCAAAAAGATAAGGAAAAGGCCGGACTGATCACAGTCCGGCCTTTTCCTTATTGGGAATTGGAAAGGATAGGAGGGGAATGCGGAGGGTTAGAAGGGATACATGACCGGAGCGAGGGCCGCAGCGGCAATCATCAGAATGATGGCCAACGGACCGCCGATTTTCATGTAGTCCATATATTTATAGCCGGCTGGGAGAGTCTGGGTGCAGGCGGGAGTGCCGACCGGGGTGGCGCAGGCCAGGTTGGTGGCCACGCAGCCGATGGCGATGACAAAGGGAACAGGACTTACCCCAAGGCTGTTGGCGATCTGGATATAGATGGGGGTCATCATGGCGGCCAGCGCCGTGTTGGACATAAAATTGGTCAGGATTGTTGTGACAATAACGCCTACGGCCATCAGAACGGCAGTGGAGGCCTCCTGCCCGCCGAAGAGATTCAGCACCGCATCGGCGATGACCTTGCCGCCGCCGGACACATCCAGCCCCTTGGCAAAGCCCTGGGCGGCGGCCAGAATGACCAGCGTGTTCCAGTCCATCTCGGCCAGCGTCTTTTTCAGGGGCATGCAGCCGCTGGTGATAAGGACTGTGGCGCCGATCAAAGCCACGACGGCCACGTTGATGTAGGGCTTGAAGGCCGCCTGATCGGTCAAGACAAAGCCCACGATGCAGAGGAGGAGGACGATCAGGGAGAACCAGCCCTTCCAGGCGGGGACATCATTTTGTGTTTCATCAGAAGTTTTGCTGGCCAGATCGGCATAGTAGTTGCCCTTGTCAAAGTCGGGGCTCTCCGGCTTCAGTACCTTCTTGGTGAGGGAGTAACCGACCGTAGCAAAGTAGACGATCATGATGAGGCACAGGGGAATCATGATTTTCGTCTGATCGAAGAGGCTCAGACCGTCCTCGTAGCCGGCCACCCCCATCAGAACGGCGTTGGCGGTCTGCTGGGAGGTGGAACCCACCAGGGTGCCCGCACCGCCGACGGCACAGGCAATGCCGGCGGCCAGAATGACCATCTTGGAACGGATCACGCCGTTGGACTTGGCGGCCACGGCGGCAATCAGGGGCATCCACATGGCGATGGTGCCGGAATTGGACAGGAAGGCGGACATCACTGTGCAGCAGATCACCACGGCGATGAGGAAGGTCCGCTCGTTTTTGGCGACGGCACTTTTGCCGAGGGCCTTGCCGATCTTATTCGCCATGCCCGTTTTGAAGAGCGCATCGCCGACGATGCACATGCCGGCCACCATGATGACGTTGTTGCTGGAAAAGCCGGACTAGATGTCGCTCAGCTTCATCTCCGGAACGAGGATGCCCATTGCCAGGGAGGCGATCATAGCGGTCATTGCCAGAGGAATCTTTTCCAGAATGAAGGAAACGATTGTAATAACTGTGATGACAATTGCAATGGTGCTGGAGTCCATACTGATTCTCCTCTCGTCTTTCTGTGAATCTCCAGGAGTAAGTGCTACAAATGACATCCCGATATTACTGGTATACCACGCCCGAAAAATAAAATAGCACAGGTTGTCTAAAAAGTCAAGCTAAGAATGTGCCAAGAATTGATGAAAACGTAAAATGTCCTTTTGCAAAAAAGAAGAAGAGAAAATTATTTTGAAAGAAATAGGGCCGAAAAATATTGCGGCCGTAGGAAAATATCGGGGAATAGGGGGGATCGGAATTTTGGTATACCAATAAACTGTTGACAAATGCAACCAGCTCATGTAGACTAAAGCCATCCCGAGAGAGCCAGAGTACCTGAATTGGACCCAACGGCAGGTGTACCACCCCTTCACTTTCCCTTGGTTCCCACTGAACCGACTTTGACTTTGAGAGGATTCACACGACATGGAAAACGAAAAAGACATGGGCACCGTAGTCTCTGACTACGCGATCGAAAATTTCAAGAATGGACTCAACTGCGCGGAGAGCGTGATGGATGCCCTGGTGCGCAGCGGCGCGCTGAAGGACTCACCTGAGATTGTGGGGCTGTGCACCGGCTTTGGCGGCGGGATCGGCCTGGCAGGCTATACCTGTGGGGCGCTGTCCGCCGCAGTCATGGCCAACAGTGCGGCCTACGGTCGGCCTGAGCCCTGGAAGGTAGACTCCGAGGTGCGGGGCTCTGAGATTGCGGAGAAGTACTATCGGCGTTATAATCGCATGGTACAGGACTTCATCGCACGGAACGGCAGCGCACTGTGCGGAGAGATCTGTGCGCCTTATGGCGACTTCCACTGCAAGGAGCGCCGGATCGGCTGCCTCAAAATGATCGGCGCCACTGCCAAGCTGGCCTATGAATATCTTCAGATGACGCAGGATGAGGCGTTTGCGCTGCCCTATGGCCCCAATTTGGGAGGAAAAGAATAATGAAAGTCGTAATCATTGGCGGTGTGGCGGGCGGCGCCAGCGCCGCCGCCCGTCTGAGACGCCTGGATGAACAGGCGGAGATCCTCCTGTTTGAACGGGGAGAATACATCTCTTTTGCAAACTGCGGGCTGCCCTATTACATCGGCGGCACCATCCAGAAACGGAATAAGCTGCTCCTGCAAACGCCGGAATCCATGAAGGAGCGGTTCAACGTAGAAGTGCGCGTACAGTGCGAAGTGACGGCCATCGATCGGGCCCGCAAGGTTGTGACGGTCCTCGACCTCACCAGCGGAAAGACCTATGAGGAACGCTACGACAAACTGGTGCTCTCGCCCGGTGCGGTGCCCATGCGCCCGGACTTCCCGGGTTCCATGCTGCCCAATGTATTCACGCTGCGGAACATGGCGGACTGCGACGCCATCAAGGGATATCTGACCGAGTCCAAGCCAGCCAGGGCCCTGGTGGTGGGCGGCGGCTTCATCGGCGTGGAGATGGTGGAGAATCTGGTCCACGCCGGAGTGGACGTCACGGCCATTGAGTTGGCGGACCAGGTGCTGGCCCCGCTGGACTACGAGATGGCGTGTATGGTCCATCAGAATATGCGGGCCCACGGGGTAGACCTCAGACTGTCCACCGGTCTGGAGGCCATCGAGCAGGAGGGTGCGGGCCTCACATGCACCCTCAGTGGCCGGGTCAAGGTCTTTGCCGATATGGTCCTGCTGGCCATTGGCGTTCGGGCGGATCATGCCCTGGCGCAGCAGGCCGGCCTGGAACTGGACATCAAGGGATCCATTCGGGTGGATGAGCATATGGCCACTTCGGACCCGGATATCTATGCCGTGGGCGACGCAGTCGCCGTATCTGACTTTGTATCCGGGGAGAAGGCGGTCCTGCCTCTGGCGGGCCCCGCCAACCGGCAGGGCCGCATGGTGGCAGACCTCATCAACGGCCGCGAGGCCTCCTATGAGGGGACCCAGGGCACCATGATCTGCAAGGTGTTCGATCTTTCTGTCGGCGCCACCGGTAATAATGAGAAGCAGCTTCGGGCCAGCGGGCGGGCCTATGACAAAGTGTATGTGCATCCCTCCTCCCACGCCGGCTATTATCCCGGCGCGGAGACCCTCTCACTGAAACTCCTCTTCGATCCTGTGTCCGGCGTGATTTTGGGCGCTCAGGCCGTGGGCAAGGAGGGCGTGGATAAGCGTATCGACGTGATCGCCACTGCCATGCGGGGCAGAATGACGGTGCAGGACCTGGAAAAGCTGGAGCTGTGCTATGCGCCTCCCTTCTCCTCGGCGAAAGACCCCGTCAATATGGCGGGATTTACGGCCTGTAACGTAATGAAGGGCGATCTGCGTCAGATATTTATTGAGGACTTGAAGGATCTGGACCCGGAGAAGGATCTTCTGGTGGATATCCGGACCCAGGGCGAATACGATGCGGGGACCATCGGCAACGCGGTGCTCATCCCCCTTGACTCCATCCGGGACCGCCTTGCAGAGTTCCCCAAGGATAAGCGGGTCGTTATTTTCTGCCGTGCCGGACTGCGGGGCTATATCGGCTACCGTATTCTGGTGCAGAATGGGATCACCAATGTCTATAATCTTAGCGGCGGCTACCTCACCTGGGAGCCGGTCTATGGGGCAAAAAACAAATCATGCGGGGGTGGTAAAACCACGCGTATTCCAAAAGAAAAGGCGTGAAAGAAAATGAATAAAGTGGTCAGCCGTGAGACGGCGCTGGAACGGGTAAAGTCCGGCCAGACCCTCATGGTAGGAGATTTTCTTGCCACAGGCACGCCCGAATACCTCATTGACGGGGTGATGGAGCGGGATATCTCTGCGCTTACGATGATCTCCTGCACCACCGGTATGCCGGACAAAGGCTGCGGCAAGCTGATTGTGGGGAAACGGGTCAAGAAAGTGATCACCTCCCACATCGGGACCAACCCTGAGACCGGACGCCAGATGATGGCCGGCGAGCTGGAAGTGGAATTTTCTCCCCAAGGGACGCTGGCGGAGCGGATTCGCTGCGGCGGGGCCGGGCTGGGCGGGGTCCTGACGCCCACTGGACTGGGTACCACGGTCGCGGAGGGAAAAGAGGTCGTGACGGTCCAGGGACAGGAGTATTTGCTGGAGACGGCCCTCCACGGCGAAGTGGCGCTGATCAAGGCGTGGAAAGCGGATGAGCGGGGGAATCTGGTCTACCGCCATACCTCTCATAATTATAATCCGCTGTGCGCGATGGCTGCGGATCTGGTCATCGCCGAGGTGGAGGAGGTGGTCCCGGTGGGCGGGTTGCTCCCTGACGAGATCGACACGCCGGGCGCACTGGTGGACATGGTGGTCCTAGCGCCGAAGAGAGGAGAAAAACATGAGTGACTCCCGTGTACGGATCGCGCGCCGTGTGGCAAAATTTCTCCAGAACGGTGATCTGGTAAATCTGGGTATCGGACTGCCCACCCTGGTGGCGAACTACCTTCCTGAGGGCCTGGAAGTAGAGTTCCAGTCGGAAAACGGGCTCATCGGCCTGGGCGGCGCGCCCGAGGCCGGACAGGAGGACCAGGATATCACCAACGCGGGCGCACAGCCTGCCACCTTGGCGGTGGGCGCGTCCTGCTTTGACAGCGCGATGTCCTTCGCCGTTATCCGCGGCGGACATGTGGGCGTCACTGTCCTGGGCGCCCTGGAAGTGGACCAGGAGGGCAACCTGGCAAACTGGATCGTACCGGGGAAGATGGTGCCCGGCATGGGCGGCGCCATGGACCTGGTGGCCGGCGCCAAGACGGTGATCGTGGCCATGGAGCACTGCACCAAGGCCGGGGCCAGCAAAGTGCTCAAGCACTGCACCCTTCCCCTTACGGCCAGCAGGCGGGTCAAATACATCGTTACAGAGCTGGCGGTCCTGAAGGTCACGGAACATGGACTGGAGCTTATGGAGACAGCCCCGGGCGTGACCCCGGGGGAGGTCCAGGAAAAGACTGAGGCAACCCTACTGATCCCAGACACCGTGGGATGTATGGAGTAGTACCTATCAATTGGAAATTCCCTTAGGAGGACGGATTATCATGGCTGTTACGGCTGATTCAGAAAAGGAAAAGAACCTGTTCCCGCCTGTAGACCGCTTCAAGATGGCGGCCCCCACCAGGCTCTACGAGAGCATCATCGCGGATATCAGCGACCGTATCTCGCGGGGCGTATTGAAGCCGGGCGATATTCTCCCGTCGGAGCGGGAGCTGGCGGAGCAGTTCCAACTCAGCCGTATCCCGGTACGGGAGGCCCTGAAGATTCTGGAGTTTTTGGGTGTGATCAGCTATGTACCTGGAAAGGGCATGTACGTCCAGCCTCTGGAGGTGCCGGCCCTGGTCAGCAAGATCTTTTTTGGGCTGAACACCAGCTCCGACAACATTCGTCAGCTCTTTGAGGTCCGCCTCCTGCTGGAGACCTACGCGGCCCGTTACGGCGCGGAGCGGAGGACCGAGGAGGACCTGGAAGAGTTGCGCGGCGCTGTGGAGCATATGCCCGGCGAAGAGGGGGCTCAGATCGAAGAGTCCTTGCGCTTCCACATGGGCGTGATCAAGACGGCGCACAATGATATCATCACGCAGTTCTACAAGTTTCTCTCCACCCTGCTGACCGAGGCAAGGGAACGGACGCATATGGAAAAGCGGTTCGCCAGCCAGCCGCTCTATTACCATACGGAGATTTTCCATGCGATAGAGGAAAAGGACAGCCAGCGCGCCGCCGACCTCATGCGCGACCATCTGCGGATGGAGATGGAGTATCTGGACCGGGAGGATGCCCGGACATCTCTGCCCGACGCCGCATCCAACTGAGACGGCGGCGGCTGTGGCGGAGCCCGCGGGGCTCCGCCACAGAGAGGGAGATCAACACGATAAAGCGGTATACCAATATGACCAATAAAAGCTGATCAAATTTGAAACGGAGGAAAAGGTTATGAAAATCGTCAGCGTAGATGTCATGCAGGTCCCCAGTGGAAACGCAGGGTCCTCCCGCGGCGCTTGGAGTCCGGTCGTCGTCCGGGTGAATACCGATGAGGGGATCAGCGGATTCGGGGAGGTAGGTCTGGCCTACGGCAAGGGCTGGCGCGCCGGGTTCGGCATGGTGCAGGATTTTGCCGAGCAGATCATCGGTATGGACCCCATGAACAATGAGCAGATTTGGGAGACCATTTTCCGCAAGACCTTCTGGGGCATGGGCGGAGGCACCGTGGTCAACGCAGGTATCAGTGGCATCGACATTGCCCTGTGGGATATCAAGGGCAAGGCGCTGGGTGTGCCCATCCACACGCTGCTGGGCGGAAAGATGAACGATAATCTCCGTACTTATGCCAGCCAGCTCCAGTACAACTGGGGGACCAACCTCACCAAGCAGCGTCTGGTGGAGCCCGAAGAGTACGCGGAGGTCACCCGTGTGGCCATGGCGGAGGGCTATGATGCCATTAAGGTGGACCCCATCGTGATCCCCAGCGAAGAGGGCAAGCCCTGGAAGATCACCGGTCCGCTGGAGAACCGTGTGATCAGGACGGTGTACAACCGCGTAGCCGCTATGCGCGAGGTCGGTGGAGAGGACCTGGATATCATCATTGAGATGCACTCCAACACTGATACCACGGCCGCCATTCAGATCGGCCATGCGCTGGAGGACCTGCGCATCTTCTACTATGAGGAGCCCTGCCATCCCCTCAACGTGCAGAACATGGTCGAGGTGCGCAACGCCGTCAACATCCCCATCGCCACCGGCGAGCGCATTTACACCCGCTGGGGCTACCGCGATTTCTTTGAGAAGCGCGCCATCGATGTCATCCAGCCCGATATCTGCCTGTGCGGCGGGCTGACGGAGGCCAAGAAGATCTGCGACATGTCCCATGCCTACGACTGCGCCGCGCAGATCCACGTTTGCGGCAGTCCCATCTCCAAGGCGGCGGCCCTGCAGATCGAGGCAGCCATCCCCAACTTCATCATTCATGAGCATCACCAGCGCGCGCTGAGCCCCGCCATGCGGGAGACCTGCCTGTACGACTATCAGCCTGTGAACGGCAAGTACAAGGTCCCCGACCTGCCCGGCCTGGGTCAGGAGCTGACCCCCGAGACCATCAAGAAGTGCGAGATTGTCACAGTGACCACCCGCCTGCCCTATATGGGCTGAGCCCGGCGTGGCAAACCAGTGAAAAAGAGCGGCCTGAGCGCCGGGCCGAATGGCCCCGGCACTCAGGCCGGTTCCTTTGTCATAACCACTCCGAAACGCAGCGCCGGGGAAGAGGGAAATGGGGCGGTGGGCGGCTGACATTGCGGGTCCCCTGTGGTATAATTAAAAATTACGAACCAAGAAGCCGGAGTGGGAGATGTGGGTATGATCGTTCAAGTGATAGAGACGGTGCTGTCCCTGGTGCTGCTGATCGGGGTCGGCTGGTGGATAGCCGGACGCCCCTGGTGCGGAAAGGCCGGTACGGATCTGTTTTCCAAATTTACCGCCCAGATCGCCATTCCCTGCTATATGTTTTACAACATGCTGGAGACCTGCGGGACCCGCGAAGAACTGCTCTCCCTCTTCATCAGTCTGCCGGTGCCCCTGCTCACTATTTTTTGCAGCCTGCTTCTGGCGCTGGCCCTGGTCCGGCTCTGCCGGGTGGAGTGGGGGCGCAGGGGGGTATTTCTCAATGCGGTCACATTCTCCAATGTTGTGATCATCGGGTTCCCGGTGGTGACCTCTCTCTTTGGGGAGGGGAGCCTCCCGGCCGCGATGCGCTATTATATGGCGAACACACTGCTCTTTTGGACGCTGGGGGTCTATCTCCTGCGCCGCTTTGGGGGCGCGGGCGGGCCTCAGACGCTGGGAACCACCCTGAGGGGGATCCTATCGCCGTCCATCCTGGGGATGCTGGCAGGGCTCCTTGTGGTGCTGCTGGAGCTTCCCGTGCCCCAATTTCTGTTCAGCGCCGTCACCACCCTCAAAGGGACCACTACCGCGCTGGCCATGGTTTTTGTGGGCTGCGTGATCCGGGGCACGGACTTCAGCCAGATGAAGCTCACCCGGGACCTGGCCATGGTGGTGCTGGTCCGCCTGCTCCTCTTCCCAGTGTTTGTAGGTGTACTGGTTGCGGCGCTCCCCATCGACAGCCTGACGAAACAGGTCTATTTCGTCTTTGCCACCATGCCGGCTATGACGCAGATGGGAATTATGGCGCGGGAGACCGGCAGCGACTATGAATTTGCAGCGGTGCTTATCACGGTCACTACGATTTTGAGCATGGCGGCCATCCCGATCTATATGGGGATCGTGACCCATTTCCATCTCTTCCTGTAGGAGCGCGGGAAATAGGAAACCGGGTGGCGGAACGGCACAGCCGTTCCGCCACTCGGTTTTTGATCCACAGGGAGCCCTCTTGTCAGACAAGCCTTAAGAGCGGAGACGGCTTAACCTGCCCAACAGGCGCAGCAGAGGGCGGCGGAAGGGGATCAGCGCGCCCCACAGCCGCTGAAGAAGGCGCTGATCCATGCGCCGGGGTGAAAATGGCGGCCCGTCGTCCCGGCGGATGTGCTCCACCACGGCCAGGACCTGCTCCTGGGACGCTGTTTCCAGCCAGGTCTGACCATCTCCGTTGAGGAGCAGAGTCCCGTCCCCGCGGACCTTGCGGAGCCGGTGGAGGACCAACTGGCCGCCCGCCCGGCGAAAAAGCAGGATGTCCCCCGGCTGATAGGGAAGGAATCGGGGCGCTCGGAGAGAGACGAGGTCCCGCCGGTCCCGGAGGAAGGGGACCATGCTGTTTCCCGTCACCCGCAGCGGAACGGAGGCGCCTGCATCCAGCAAGGGGAGCAGCCGTCCGACGGCCTCCCCGGGCGTGAGAAGGATAGGAGTCTCTCTCATGGGATCACCCGGTATTTTCTCAGCAGCGCCACGCGCCGGGTGCCGATTCCAACGCTCTCCCGGGCGGAGGCCCCCCTGCCCGGTCCTCCCAGCGCATAGCGCCCCAGCCGGTGAACCCAGGCGGCCGGGAGCAGCCAGGGCTGTTCCTCCAGATAGGGGTAGACGCCCTTCAGGGTATCCCGACGGGGAAAGGCCGCGCGCAGCACGCCGCCGGTGGGCCGGCCGCAGGATTCGGCTGCGTGGAGCGTGATCAGACTGCTGTGCCGCCTCGCCTCGCTGCTGCCGCCATAGACGCCGGCAGAGAGCAGGTCCTCCAGCAGAGGGACACAGTCCAGCGCTCCGTTGCGGCGCTCCATCTGAGACAGAAGGCCGTCGGGCAGCGCCAGACCCAGATATTCGCGGCCAATCTGAAAGATGTTGGCTGCAAATACTCCGGCCTGCACCGCCTCCAGACTGGAAAACAACTGCTCCCAGTCCAGCCGGTACCTCTGGGCGGAGGCAAACAGGCAGATGTCACAGACCTGCCGCACCCCAAAGCCGGAGTGGAGAAAATGCTTGCAGCTATGGAGGATGAGATAGAGCAGATGGTCCTGAGGGCACAGGGTCCACAGAGGCGTATCCTCCACTGTCGTTTCTTCCGCGCGGTCAAAGGCGGTGAGGAAGGGCGCATTGAACCGCCGGTAGGCTGCCGCGTCCCCGGGGAAAAGGTGGCGGTGGACCTCCACATAGAGGCCGCTCCCCGGGTCCCGATAGGCCGTCTCCTCCGTCTCCCGCGCTGTATCCCCCAGCGGCTGAAAGCCCAGGGAGAGGAGAAGGTCGCGGAGGGGGACGAATTCCTCCGCGCGGACGTACAGGTCCTCGTCCGCGGAGGGGCGCAGGTCCGGCTTGGGATAGAGGCTCCGGCACAGGATACCCTTGACCACCAGCGCCTGAAGGGAGGCATCCCGGAGCGCCCGGCACAGCTCCAGAAAAGCGAGGCTCTTTCGGGCTTGCTCTGCGGCGCTGCGGAGCACCGGCACTCTGGCCTGTCCCAGGGCCGGGCCAATGCCGCCCGATGCTCTGGCCCCTGCGGCCAGAGCATCATAGATCATGGGGAGCACCTTTTGTTCCGCCGACAGGCGCAGCAGCGCGCGCCAGTCCTCCTCCGTCCTGGGACAGGAGGGGGCGGGCAGGCCCCGGAGGGAGGCACCCAGGGCGTCCAGAAATTGCCGTTCATATCCCTGCAAGGGGCACATCTCCTCTCCGTCAGGATTCCGGAGTTAGGTCGATCACCATGATCTCCGGGGGATTGTGGAAGCGGGGCAGGCGTTCCCGCTGGCTGCCCAGCCCGCTGGTCACGGCCATGGTGAGGCCGTCCTTGCGGCACATCCCATGGAGGTAGGGGGAAAACAGGCCCAGATCTCCGCCGAACACACCCCCCAGCACAGGCAGCACCACCTGTCCGCCGTGGGCGTGGCCGCTGAGGACCAAGTCGATGCTCCAAGTGCGGGCGGCCTCACCCAGTGCAAAGCTGTCCGGGCGGTGGGAGAGCATCAGTGTGAACCGCTCTGTATCCTGAAAATCGGTCAGGAACCGGCAGACCTCCGGGTCCATCCGGTCCGGATCGCAGGAGTTGCGGTCGTCCAGGGCGAAGGCATAATCGTAGAGCCCTCCCAGCCTCAGGGGCGTGCCGTGGATGTCCAGGTCGCACCAGGCGCGGTCCAGCACGGTAGCCCCCGCCGAGACGAGCTCCTCCTCCAGCAGGGAGGTCCCCGCCGCCAGATAGTCCAGCTCATGGTTGCCCCAGGCGTAGTAGACCGGGGCGATCTTGGAGAGCGCCCCCACCAGCTCCGTGCTGTTTTGAGAGGAGGCGGAGTAGGCGTTGAGCATGTCGCCGCACAGAAGGATGAGGTCGGGCCGCTGTTCCGCCACCGCCTCCACGAGGGGGGCATTGTCCTGACCGAACACATGCTCGTGGAGATCGGACATCACCGCCAGGCGCACCGGCCCCTCTGCCTTGTCTGTGGGGAAGCGGTAGGTCGTGACGGTGAGCGAATGGTAGGAACGCCACACGGAAAAGCACACCGCGGCCAGGAGAAGGACCGCGGAAAAGAGGCAGATCGCCGGGAGCCGCCGCCCGGGCCGTTTCCTCATAGGATGCCCAGCGACCGCAGCTTGTCCAGGAATTCCGCCACGTCCCGGTCCAGCGTGTCCCGGTCCGCGTCGTACTCCTCCGCCAGTGCGTCGGTCAGCGCGGCCGCGCTCTCCGCGCCGGGAAGCAACTCCCAGATGCGGGCGGCCACCTCGTTGATGGTAAACAAGCCGTTATTTTCAAGCACGGTAGTACCTGTTGGAATCAGCACAAAGTCTCCCGCGATGTCCCGCAGGACCAATTCTTTTTTCAACTCCATGGCTCAGTCCTCCGTTCCGTATTTCTCCCGGGTGATCCGGCAGAGGGTGTGGGTCAGCGAACAGATGTAGTCCGGCTTCCGGTCGTAGTCGCCGGTCTCGGCGAAGCAGGAGGCGGCGCAGAGATTGCAGTGCCGCCGCAGGGCGCAGCCGGCGCAGGCGGCGGGCAGGCGGATCGCCTCCACCTCCGTCTGGACGGACCGCCAGGCGGCGGAAAACCCCTGTTCCAGCACCGGTGTCCCGGGGGAGGCCATCATGCCGCAGGGGATCATCCGCCCGTCCCAGGTGAGCCAGAAGGAGCTGCGCCCCGCCCGGCACAGAACGGGTTCTCCCTCCGCGTTTCCGGTGCACTCGTCGCCGTCGGACAGGGGCACGCCTGCGGCCGAAGCCCGCAGCTCCTCCAAGGTGAACTGCTGCTCCCGGCACAGCAGCATATAGCGGGCTGCGTCCTCCGGGGCAAAGCGGTGTGGGGCGTCGCCGGGGCGGCCGTCGCCCAGCCGCACCGGAGGGTACATATAGGTGCTGGCCTTGGTGTGAAGGCCCAGCTCCCGGGCCAGCCGAAAGATCTCCGGCACGTCGTCCTTGTTGTCCGGGGTGACGGACACGTTGAGCCGCACAGGAATCCCCGCGTCCTTTAAGGCGCGGAGGTTGTCCACCACCTCCCGGAACATGGCCCGCCCGCACAGCCGCTCATAGGCAGCGTTGGAGCCGCCGTAGAGGGTGATGTTGAAGCGCAGGGGCGGGTCCCGCTTGACGGCCTCCAGCAGTTCGCCCCGGAGCAGGGAGCCGTTGGAGTTCACCGACACCAGGAACCCCATGTTCTTGAGGGCGTGGAGGAGCTCGGGAAAGTCCGGGCGCAGCAGCGGTTCCCCACCGGTGAGGAGGAGAAAGACCATCCCGGCCTTCCGGGCCTCCTCAGCGATGGCGAGCCACTCCGCCGTGGTGAGCTCCCGCCTGCCGCCCTGGGCCGCCTGGGCCTCGGTCTGGTGGACATAGCACATGTTGCAGTTGAAGTTGCACCGGGGCGTCAGCTCAAAGGTCCCGGTCACCGGGAGGCCCAGCCGGGCCCCCTTCTGGTGGATATAGGTGGACCAGAGGGGCTCTACCATCTGGGGAAGGGCGTTGTTCTGTCGGCTCATAAACATTCCTCCAGGACCTTTACGGCGCTCTCATCCGGGAGACAGTCCAGCCGAAGGACCGGCGTCTCTCCAATGAGGCGGGAGAGGGTATCGGTGGCGGCGGCCACATCCTGCGGGTTCCAGGTGCGGTAGGCGCACTGGGGAAGGAGGGCGCGGAAGGCCTCCAGTCCGCCCAGCCTCCGGCAGGTGGAGCGCTCCGCCTGCCCCAGCACCACCAGGGCGGAGAGAGGGGCGCTGCGGTTCCCGCAGATACCGGAGGTGCCGGAGAAGCAGATGCCGTGGGCCTGGAAACAGCCCTCACGCGCCCGGAGCAGAGCCCGGTCCCCGTTGACGATCTCCGCCCCCCGTAGCCGCGCCCACAGGGCGGCTTGGGTGGACTTTCCGGTGCCGCTGGGGGCGGAAAAGAGGAGGGCTCGCCCCCAGTGCAGAATATAGGAGGCATGGAGGACCACGCCTCCCTGCTCCAGCAGAAAGCGGAAGAGATCCACAGACTCCAGGATCTGCTGGGCGTGGAGTCCGGAGGAGAGGGCTGGGAGCCAGTCCACGGCCACCTCCATGCCGGAGCGCTCCACATAGCAATAGGGGACCTCCGGCTCCCCGGCGCTTCTGTAGTAATACAGCAAGCGGCAGTCACGGGGACCCGCCCGCCAGCCCCTGACCCTCCGGGTGTGGACATACAGCCCCTCCGGCGGCTGAGGAAAGGCGTCCGAGAGGCGGAGGGTTATGCGGTAGCCCGCATCGGCCTCCCCGCCGGAAAAGAGGCGCAGGGCGTCCGACTCCCCGATGGGAACGGGGGCGGACAGAGAAAAGCCTACGCCTCCAAAGCAGTAGTTCCTTTGATACACAGCGGGCCCCCTTCCGAAAGATGGAGAAACAGGACCGAAGGAGAGAAAGCGGCCCCGCCCCACGTGGGGCGGGGCCGCTGCGGCGTTTGGCTCAGGAGGTGAAAAGGACGGTGTCCCAGGTGGGGATGTCGTAGCAGACCTTGACGCCCATCGTGCTCTTCTGATCGTTGTAGTCGAACTCACAGCCGTTCCAGGCAAAGAGATCCATGCCGCCGATCGTAATGCTGCACTGGCCATCCAGGTTTTGGTTGGCCGGAATGGCGCAGCCGGCAGCGATGCTGCTGGTGAGCTCAAAGCTCTCAAAGGCGATCTGGGGCTTGCAGTAAGTTTTCTTCATCTTGCAGCACCCCTTTCTCACTGATTGCCCGTGCCGGGCATCTGCATGGCTGCGAGTACCTTGCCCACCGCAGCCTGGCTGGAGTAGAGGTTGAGGGTGGCGGTACCGCCGGTGGCCTTCAGGTTGGTCAGGGCCACCATGCCGTCGCCGGTGTTGGTGATGGTAACGACTTTGTCGGCGCCGATCGCGTTCTTGATAGAATAATACAGATTGGTAGCGCTGTCAAGCTGGATTGTCGTTCCATTCACCGTAATGGTGCTTGCTGCGGAGCCCGTCAGGCTGGCGCCAAGCTGGATATCCGCAAAGTCGACACTGCCCAGCGTGAAGGTGATGCTTTGACCCTTGCTGAGATAGACCTCATTGTTGGGGCCGTAGCTCTCATAGTCAGCGAGAACGGCCGTCTCGCCCTTGCCGTCGATGAAGGTGGTTCCCTGAACAACGGCGCCGGAGGTCAAAGCGGCTGCGTTCAGCAGGCTCTTCCGCAGCTCCACATACTGAGGCGCCGCCTCGCTGTCCGAAGCATAAGCGGAGTAGCTGCTGCCCATGGGATCATAGACCCGGATGCCGTCCAGCCAGAAGGAATAGCTGCTGTCGCCGGCGTGGTTCAGTTTTTGATGGTAGACCATGGTGACGGTCACGTCGTAGGTGTCGTAGGGAAGGCCCGCCATCCTGGCCACGGGTACCTGCTCGATGGAACCCTTGTCCGCAGTGACAAACGCTCCATTCACAAAGTCATAGCCATAGTAGTTGTCCACGATCAGCCGTTTGGTAGTGCCTCTGGTTCCCATAGCCTCGATGAAGATAACGCCGGAATCGCTGTCGGTCCGGCTGATAAGGTCAAAGCCGGTCCCCTTAAAGGAGAAGGAGGCGGTGGCGGAGTCGTTTGCGGCATTGACCGTGACGGTATGGGCGGAGCCCATGCTGAAGCCGGTGCCGGACGTGTAGGCCGGATCATAGCCGTAGAGATTTTGCTTGGCGCCCAGCTTCTCGGCGGTCTGCGCCGTACCGGCGAGGGTGCCGGTCCCGCTCCAGCTGCTGTCATACGTGGCGAAGCTGTCCTCATAGTAGACCACGCTGGCGGGGAGGACGCGGATCTGTTTGGTCACGGTGCTGCCGGAGTAGTGAATAGTGAGCACCACGGATTCCGCGCCGTCGATGGTCTCATTGGGCGTATAGGTGACGGTGGTGCCGCTGGAAGAGAAGATACCGTAGGTGCCCTTGGAAGTATTGCAGGTCAGGCCGGTCACCGCGTCGGCATTCTCCAGGCCCAGATCATTTGGCGTGATGTTCAGGGGAAGGCCAAAGTCCACAACGAAGGTCAGAACCTCGGCGCTGGGCTGATAGTGGAGGGTCAGGGTCTTGCCGTCCTCCGAGACGTCCGCACTTACATACTGATAATAACCGCTGGCGTACTTACCGGCCAGATTGGGAATGGTGGCCAGGTTTTTATTAAAGGTTTGATCGACCCCGGAACTGTTGGTGATATAGGCCCCATCATCCAGGGTGATGGTCCCAGACTGTACTGTACCGGTATTTTTCAGACCATTGAGGAAGGTGATACCGTTTGTTACGGCCACGGGATAGCTGTAAATTTCGCTGGTGTCCGTGTCGTCTACATAGCGGACGGTCAGACTGGTATCCGTGACCCTGGGTTTGAGATAGATGAGAATCAGGAAGGCGGTGTTTTTTCTCGACCAGACATAGCCGTCGGAGCCGTAGACTGCGGGAGAAGTCTCCATGGAGTCATCCCAAGCGGTGGTCTCGTCATACCACTGGGTCCCCTCAGAATCTGTCACCTTATTCCAGTCAATGCTGTCAGAAGCACCCCAGGTGTTGCTGCTGGTATTGCTGTGGCGGGAACCTCTGGTGACCGTAATTTTCTCAATGTCGTAGTCGGCATTGCTCTGGGGAGCGATGATCCCGATATCTCGATTAGACCAGTAGTTGAAAATCGTAGTGCAGTTGGCATAAATGAGGGACTCCGTGGCGGGGGAGAGGCTGCCGTCCGGGTAAACCACGGCGAAGGATAGAGCGACCTGTCCGTTTTGGCCTGATGTATCCTCGGAAGGAATACCATATCCCCAGTCCTTGGTGAGGGTAGTGATTTCTTGCGTTACCTCTGTTTTCTGAAGGTAATAGGCTACCAATTGGTCGCCCTCTGCAAAGGACTTCCATTCATCACTGGTGGTATAATACTGCCAACTGTCGTTGTAATAACGCACCTTGGTGAGATCGGTGCCGCTTGCGGTCTCGTCATCGCCGCTGTCAGAAGTCTGCTTGTGGGCGGAGTCCAGACGCACAGACTTCCAGTAGACCATATCGCCAAAGGTGGAGGAGGTGCCGGTTGTCGGGGCGTAAGTAGGAGCAACTTCTACTCCCTCCGCACCGTAGGCTTCGGCTACTGTGATCTCCTTAGAGGTGACGCCATTGGAGCCAGTGACTACTACGTTGGTAATCCAATACTCGATGGTGAGGGGGTCGCCGGTGGGAGTGAGGAGGTAGGTAAAGGTGACCTCGCTGTCTGCCGTCCAGGTCTGTGTGACGGAGGTCGTACCGGTGGCGGTGTAGTTGGCGATGGCAGGGGCCGTGATGGTCTGGGAGACCCCCTTTTCTAGCCGTACGGTGGTGTCGGCGGCAACTCGGTTGCCGCTACCATCCACACAGTGGATGGTAATAGTGACTCGCTCCACCCTCACCAGCCCGGCATAGGCGGTGTTCAGGGCAGAGAGGGCGGCGTCGATGGCGTCCTGCGCCGCCTGAGCGGTCTCCGCGCTGGGGTAAGCGGTAGTGTTGGGGGTCAGATTCTGGGCGGCGTCCAGCGCGGCAGTGTAAGCACTCCAGCTCGCGGAGGTGTAGTCGTCCGCCTGAAGGCCCTCCGCAGCCAGCGCGGCCAGCTTGGCGTCCAGCGCCTCAGTGTCCACATGCCAGGCCTCGGTGCCCGCCGTGTACTCATAAAAATAGAGGGTGGAAGAAGAATTCCGGGCGGCAGAAAAGTTGCCGCGGTTATATTGCAGATACCGGCTATAGCTGCCGCTGATGGTGTATGTGCCGGTACTATTTTGGCCGGAAAGCGTAATGCTGCTTTGACTGGAAGTGATAATGCCATCCCGTGAAGGATACAAATACTTGCCCCCGCTGGAGAGGTAGTAGCTGGTCCAGATAAAACTACTCTCCTCCGTATACGTCCACAGCATATCCTCCGTGACCTCGGAGACGACCCGGCCGTCTGCAATGGTGACCGGCACGGCGCTGCCGTCGTTCTTCAGGGCATAGCCGGAGGTGGAGTCGGACTGGTACACGATGAGGTACTGGCCGCCGTTGGACACGTCGCTCAGCTCATAGGCGTCTGCGGTGCCGCCGCCGGTGATGGTGCCGTTCTGGATTGCCGCCGCGTCGAGTTGTTCCTGCGTGACGGTGACGGCGGAGGACACAGGGGCGGCAGCGTCGCCGTCCAGCGCGGCGGATACGGTGTACGCCCCCGCTTGGGCGTTCTCCACGGTATAGGTGGTGGCGGTGGTGGTGCCCAGGACCGTCCCGTCTCTGGAGACCGTATAGGTCACGGCGGGAAGGGCCAGGGCGGCGACGTCGCCCGTGGCTGTGATGAGCGGTTCGCTCCAGGTGAGGGTCAGTCTGCCGCCGGCGTTCACGGTAGGGGCGCCCATGGTCAGCTCGCCCAGTTTGTAGGTATATGCCAGGACTGCATAAATGGTCCCGTCGGCGTTGAAGCCGCCGGGCACCGCCTCGTTGCTGACGGTGGCGGAGGTGAGGTCAGCGCCGTTCTTCTTATCCATCCGCCCGCCCATGACCCGCAGGGCCTGGCGGACGTTGGTGGCAATCTCCGTCTCGCTCTCAGCGGCGGGGTAATCGCACCAGATGCAGAACATGGAGCCAATGACCAGTGATTCGTCCTCGTCAAACGTGGTGCCCATAAACGTATAATTGCGGAAGGTGTCCGCACCGCTGCCGGTTTTGTCGCCGTCAAATTTGTCTCTCTTGCCCAACACGTAGTAGTAGTCGCCGTTGGTGTTGATAACGGCGTGGCCCTCCTCCACAATGGTCGCCGCGGAGCCCACGGCATATCCGTTCCACCCGGAGGACCAGTAGCAGACCTGGATGTCCTGGTCAAAGGACACGGAGGTATCATTATTATAGTAGATGCCGTCATTGAAGGCCCGGGGGGTCAGGTCCAGGCTCTTGAGGACGCCGGCCAGGGAATTAACATAGTCTGCAAAGTCGCCGTACCGCCCGGCGCTGACCAAATGGCCAAAGCCCATGCCGCCGGAGGAGTAGAGATCATTGGCAAACTCGTCGCAGCCCATGTTGAAGTACTCGCAACCCTCGTCGGCGAAGTATGCGGCGTACTTTTGGATCAGGGCGATGCCGAAGGCTTTGGCGTCGTCGCTGGTGATGTCCAGGGAATTGGAGTTCTGGTAGCGGTACTCTGGGGCGACGGTGTCCAGGATCCGTCCCAGATGGCCGGGGGAATTGAGCAGGGGCACGATGGCGATGTCCTCGCCTCTCGCCACGGACAGAATCTCGTCCATGTCGGCCTGGGTCAGCCAGGGGGTATCCGTAGCGGAACCATCTGCATCGCCACCCAGGGCGGGGGTCAGATCGATGCTCCTCTCCACTCCGGACGCAGTCATAAAGGTGACATCCATATCGTCCAGCGCGAAGCGGAAGCCCTCGTTATTGGAGAAGTCCAGCTCCAGTTCATTGTACCCGGCGGCGGCCATCTCATGGATCAGGGCGATGATCCACTCCTTGGTAAAGTATTTGCGGCCGCAGTCCAGGTGCAGGATCTTATGGCCGAAGCCGTTCTCCACACTGCTGACCGCAGCGGGCGGTGTCTCTACGGTCTCCAACTCGTCAAGCACCTCATCCATCGGAACTTCCGTGCTGGGCGTGGGGGTGGGGGAGACCTCGGGGCTCGCCTCCGGTGCAGGCGTGGGGGAGACCTCGGGGCCCGTCTCCGGCGCAGGCGTGGAGGAGACCTCGGGGCTCGCCTCCGCTGTAGGCGCGGGAGAACCCTCTGGGGCAGCCTCCGGTGTGGAGACAGGGGCCTCCGTCTGGACGGGGGGCGTGCCGGTCCCCTCGTCCGCCAGTGCGCTCATGGGCAGCATACCAAACAGCATCACCAGGCACAACAGCATGGCGACGAGCCGGGACGAGCCCTTTCGCATTCCAGTCCTCATCACAAACATCCTCCCTTGCGAACCTGCCCCCTCCGCAGACAACCGCGGCCACGGCGAAGAAATGCCGGAGCGCGGCGCCGAACGACCCTGGCGCGGGGGAGACAAGCGTGAATAACAGAAAAGTGTCTATTGAACCACTTTGTGCCAGTATAGCACGGGGGGAGGACAAATTCAAGGATTCCTAAAGATAAAGTTAGGAAATTTACTAAATTTCACATGGAAAGGAGAGCGC
>CEAK01032795.1_pt1 | contig 26879 bp, 19 predicted proteins | sample 480681 | NCBI WGS metagenome assembly CEAK01 (sample SAMEA3182071, study PRJEB8094) | gut metagenome | biome: human; feature: gut; material: Stool; isolation source: human stools | place: Canada | collected 2011-12-06 | reverse complement strand
GGTGTAAAGACGGCGACGTCAAAGCCGAGCGTTACTAATTGCCCGAAACTTTTCTTTCCACAGTTCATAGTTTCAACTGTATGAGTCTGTACAGGTATTCATTCAAAGTTTTTGCTTGTCGATATACGTCATAACCCATTATCAGGTGGTTATTGCGGTGGGGTCCCACCTCTTCCCATTCCGAACAGAGAAGTTAAGCCCACTTGCGCCGATGGTACTGCAATGCAATGCGGGAGAGTAGGTAGCCGCCTCCTTTTTTCATCAAGGCCTCAGGTTTCGAAAGATTCCTGAGGCTTTTTCGTTTTTCCCATACTGATCATGCTGATGCTGTAATTCACGATAATGAAGCAGTTCTTGTTGATAATGCTGTTCTTGCACGTATCTCTTGCTGTCGAGGTAGCTCGCTCCGATTTCGCTTGTAGCACAGAGTCTTTCCATCATTGTTCTTTTTAGTTCACGCGGTGATTTCTGATTCATTCATTTTCTATTCATCAGTGACTATTTTTATAATTTATCTATGAAAAGTTGATTGATTTAAGTCAAAGAATAGTGTTATAAAGTGTTTAAGAATTTAAAATACCGCTGATAATCAGTGAATTACTTGTGAGATTCGTTTTTTTTTCGTATCTTTGCAAACGATAAGAATAAGGATAACAGTTTCTTATGTTTTTAGTATAGACTGGTATCCGTTAAGGTATCTAACGGAACTGAGATGAGCAACCGTTCTTTTTCTCAAAAGTTGCCATCGCGAAATCACTGATGTTGTAGTTCAGCTTTTCAGGTTCCATAAAATAATTAATATGAAGAGAATAACAATGTTGATGGTCAGCATTCTCATGCTGACGTTTAATGTAGACGCAGCATCGGCTGCAGCGATGTCTAAAAATGATGTATCCTCTAATGAGTTTGATTGGAATCCAGTGATGGAGGCGATAATTCAGGTAGAGAGTGAAGGAAATCCAAGAGCAAAGAGTGGTAATTCTGTTGGCGTGATGCAGATAACTCCAATCTTGGTAGCAGAATGCAATAAGATCTTGAAGCGTAAGAATAGTAAGAAGCGTTACAAGTTGTCTGATAGATACAGTATCTCTAAGTCTAAGGAGATGTTCCTGTTGATGCAGTCTGTTTACAATCCTCTGAATAGTATTGAGCAGGCTATCCGTGCCTGGAATGGTGGTAACCATTACAGCGTCAAGAGAACGCAGCGCTATTTTGAGAAAGTAATGAAGCTATTGAAAAAATGAAATGGTTTTATACTATCCGGTTATTCCAATGGAGTAACTGGATTTTTTGTTTTATAACTTGTTCTTTCTGTAATGCTTATCTGAGATTGCTGACATTGCCGAATGATCCTTATTTTAGTGCTTTTTCTTGGGTTTTAATAGCGACTTCGCCATTCCCTTTATCGTCTGGATCCGTCCTTATTTAAATGAAAAATCGGATAAGAATGTTGAAAATCAACTTCTTACCCGATATTAGTTGCGGCGGCAGGACTCGAACATGCGACCTCCAGGTTATGAGCCTGGCGAGCTACCAACTGCTCCACACCGCGATATAATCAACTCATTTCTGAATTGCGAGTGCAAAGGTACTAACTTTTCTTGAAATGACCAAATGTTTTCTGTATATTATTACCGTTTTAACGGATTTTAAAGTTTATTATTTGCTTATATCGAATTAAAGCACTAAATTTGCACACAGATAATTTATTGTGCAACTAATAATAACAGGGGGACTTTGACATGTCAATATCCAAAACTCGACAGAAACTGGTAGACGTTGCTCGGCAACTTTTTGCAAAGAATGGTATAGCCAACACGACGATGAATGACATTGCTGTGGCTTCGGGCAAGGGAAGACGAACGCTGTATACTTATTTTAGTAGGAAAGAAGATGTATACTATGCGGTTATAGAATCAGAGTTGGAACGTCTTTCCGACAAGTTGGATGAGGTGGCAGCCTGCAAGATACGACCTCAAGACAAGATTATCGAATTGATTTATACCCATTTGAGTATGATCAAAGAAACCGTGGTTCGAAACGGTAACCTTCGAGCAGAGTTTTTCCGTAATATCTGGATGGTAGAAAAGGCTCGCAAGAACTTTGATGAAGAAGAGATTGAACTTTTCAGAAAGGTTTATACTGAAGGAAAGGAAGACGGTGAGTTTGACATAGAGAACGTAGATTTGGTTGCCGATATCACCCACTATTGTATCAAAGGTTTGGAGGTACCCTTCATCTATGGTCGTCTGGGGCATGGCTTGACTGAAGAGAGCAGCAAGCCTTTAGTTGCCAAGGTGGTGTATGGTGCTTTAGGAAAGTCTGGACTAAAATTGTAAACCGAAATTTATATTTAATGTTGTCAATGTCGAACATGAAATTTGGTGTCGAACATGTTATATATAAGAGGTGTATAGTCAGACTCTAAGCAGAAAGTATTCAACATGCTCCGCCAAAGAGTATTCAATATATCCAAGTAGAGAAATTTATAAACACATCATAAACTATAAAACAAAACAAAATGGGATTATTAACAGGTAAGACAGCCCTTGTAACAGGAGCTGCCCGCGGCATCGGAAAGGCTGTCGCAATGAAATTCGCCTCAGAGGGCGCAAACATCGCATTTACAGACCTCGTTCTTAACGATGACATGGCTGCCGGTTTGGAGGCAACACGTAAGGAAATCGAGGCTCTTGGTGTAACTTGTCGTGCTTATGCAGGCAATGCTGCCGATTTCGAGGAGACAGAGAAGACAGTTAAGCAGGTACAGGCAGACTTTGGTTCTATCGATATCTTGGTAAACAATGCTGGTATTACCAAGGATGGTTTGATGCTTCGTATGTCAGAGGCTCAGTGGGATGCAGTTCTGAATGTAAATTTGAAGTCTGCGTTCAACTTTATCCATGCTTGTTCACCTATCATGCTCCGTCAGCGCAGTGGCTCTATCATCAACATGGCTTCTGTAGTAGGTGTTCATGGTAATGCTGGTCAGTGTAACTATGCTGCTTCTAAGGCAGGTATGATTGCTTTGGCTAAGTCTATTGCCCAGGAGTTGGGTCCTAAGGGTGTACGTGCTAATGCTGTAGCTCCAGGTTTCATCGAGACAGCTATGACAGCTCAGTTGCCAGAGGATATCCGCAAGGACTGGATGAAGAAGATTCCTTTGCGTCGTGGTGGTCAGACTGAGGATATTGCAAATGTTTGTCTCTTCCTTGCTTCTGATATGTCCAGCTACGTTAGTGGTCAGGTTATCCAGATTGATGGTGGTATGAATATGTAATCTATCTGTATCAGAACGTGCAAGTAGTTTACGAAGATAATCATATAATTATTGTCTCGAAGAGAAGTGGTGAAATCGTGCAGGGCGATAAGACCGGCGACGAGCCTCTCTCTGAGACGGTAAAACAATATATCAAGGCGAAGTATCAGAAACCGGGAAATGTGTTCCTGGGTGTGGTACATCGCCTTGATCGTCCTGTATCAGGACTTGTTGTTTTTGCCAAGACTTCCAAGGCGCTCAGCAGATTGAACAATATGTTCAGAGACGGCGAGGTGCACAAGACCTATTGGGCCATAGTGAAGAATAAGCCCCGTTTGGAAGAGGCTGAGCTGGTGAATTGGATTGTGAGAAACGAGAAGCAGAACAAGAGCTACGCCTATGATCATGAGGTGAAAAACTCGAAGAAGGCGATTCTGCGTTACAAGATGATAGGTTCTTCCGACCATTACTCATTGCTTGAGGTGAATCTGTTGACAGGACGTCATCACCAGATTAGATGCCAGTTGGCAAAGATGGGATGTCCTATCAAGGGAGATTTAAAGTATGGTGCTCCTCGCAGCAATCCCGACGGCAGCATTTCATTGTTGTCGCATAGGGTTGAGTTCGTTCATCCTGTATCTAAGGAGACTATCGTCGTAGAGGCTCCTTTGCCCGATGACAATCTATGGAAGGCGATAGCACCATAACCGATAGAATCCATATCACTGATACCATAGGCGATGGTTAGTAAGAAATTGACTTCAGTTTTACAATATAAAACTTAGAATCCATGTCTACAAAGAAAAAATGCGGAATTTGGGCGGCAGTTATCGTATTTACCCCGATATTGCTGATAGCTTTGCTGACTTTGTTGCTTTATCTGCCACCTGTGCAGAACTGGGCAGTGAAGCGCGTGGCTGCCTATGCTTCCGAGTCTACAGGCATGGATATTACAGTAAAGCACGTGGAACTGGTCTTTCCACTTCGATTGGGTGTTGAGGGTGTGAAGGCGCTTCAGCCCATCGATTCGTTGAAAAACAGTAATGATGTAACTCTCAGAAATAAAAAAGATACAGTTGCTGATATAGAAAAAATGGTAGTTGACATTCAGTTGATGCCTTTATTCAAGCAGCAGGTAATGGTGGACAAGTTGGACTTCAGACGTATGAAGGTCAACACCACCAACTGGATACACGAGGTGCGTATCAAGGGTGATGTCGGGCAGATGGCATTGCGTGCCCATGGCATCGACCTGAGCAAGGAACTTGTCCATGTAGATGACGCCTTGTTGTCGGATGCCCGTCTGTCGGTAGAACTGAGTGATACCGTACCTCCCGATACTACGCCAAAGACCAACAAGTGGAAGGTGAATATCCAGAAGCTCAAGTTGAAAAACACAGCTTTGGCGCTTCACATGCCAGGAGATACTCTCAGGGTAAATGCTTATATGGGTGATGCTACGGCTCATGGTACCTACCTCGATCTCTTCAAAGGACTTTATCAAGTGCGTGCCCTCGACTGGCGAAAGGGCAGGGTAACTTACGACAATTATCAGACAGAAATGCTGGCTGGTAAGAATATCTCTGTGCTTCGTCCGGCAGAAGGTCTGGACTTCAACCACATTGCCTTGTTGGATATGACCTTGAAGGCAGACTCATTCTATTTCTGTGACTCGAAGATAGATGTAAAGATTCGTCAGGCACAGTTCAGAGAACGCTGTGGTCTGAACGTACAGCAGATGTATGGCCGGTTTGTGATGGATTCATTGAAGTTGCAGTTGCCCGACCTCTGTCTGCGAACTCCTTCCTCCACTCTTCAGACCATGGTCGACATGGACATGAATGCCTTTGCCGACAGCACTCCTGGCAAGTTGACTGCTATGATACGAGGCAGTATCGGCAGAGAAGACCTCATGCTTTTTGCCGGTGCATACATGCCTCAAAAGATGCGTCGGAACTGGCCTTATTATCCTATGGAGGTTGCCGGTACAGTAAAGGGAAACATGCAGCGTCTTAACTATTCGGGTTTGAAACTCAATTTGCCTTCAGCCTTCCAGTTGTCCTCCGATGGTTGGTTGGCACATCTCAACGATATGTCTCAGATGAAGGCGAAAATACATTTAGATGCGCGTACCTATCATTTGGGATTTGTAACAGCGATGCTTGATCCGGCTCTAATGAAGGATGTGCGTATCCCTAATGGCATGATCCTGAAGGGAGATGTCGCAGTGGACGGCTCTAAGTATGCCACCAAGATGACCTTGTGGGAAGGTCGTGGACGAATGAATGTAGAAGCATCTGTTGTTACTCATACAAAGAAAGACGGAAGTCTCGACATGAACCACCTGCCCTATCGTGCCAAGGTGCAAGCCCATCAGATACAGGTGAGTCATTTCCTGCCTCATCAGAAGCTTTACTCTTTTACAGGATCGATGGAAGCCCAGGGCGTGGGCACTGATTTCTTGTCCAACCATACTCGACTCAACGCCAAGGCAAAGGTGGCACAGCTGCATTATGGCAAGTATCATATCAACAACCTGTTGGCTGTTGCCCATGTAGCAAATGGTAAAGTACATGCAGACATCGACAGCAATAATCAGTTGCTCAAGGGATTGGTGAGCTTGGATGCGCTGACCAACAGCAAGAATCTGGAAGCAACAGTAGTAGCTGATGTCAGGAATGTGGACCTTTACCTCATGGGACTCACCAAGGTGCCTATGAGAGCAACAGCCTGTGGACAGGTAGACCTGAAGACCAACCTGAAGGAGGACCACTACCTGCAGGCTATGTTGGGCAGTATCGTCATCAAGACTCAGCAGAAAGAATATCGTCCCGTGGATATTGTTGCCGACGTGTTGACTCGTCGCGATACAACCCATGCCGTACTCAATTGTGGTGACTTCCATCTTCGTATGGACACCCATGGAGGTTATAAAAAGTTGCTGTCAAGACTTGATGAACTGCAAGGCGAGGTGATGAGTCAACTCAAGAACAGACGTATCGACCAGGTGGCTATCCGTCGCGAGTTCCCCTTGGGTCGCATCACTCTTACCACAGGAAAAGACAATTTCATCTCCCGTTTTATCGAGTACAACGGCTATCATTTCAAGACGGTGGACATGGATCTTCGTACCTCCCCCATATCAGGTCTGAACGGTCATCTTAATATCGACTCTTTGGTGGCACAAGGTGTACAGTTGGATACGGTTCGTGCCAACGTGATGACCCAGGGCGACATCATCCGGTATACGGCGAGGATTGTGAACAACAAGAAGAATCCGCAATACGTATTCCATGCATTGGTGGATGGCGAGTTGGCAGAGCGAGGCTCCGATATCGCTGTGCGCATCTATGATGCCAACGGCAAGTTGGGCGTGCGTGTAGGTTTGGCGGCAATGATGCAGGAAAACGGCATCAAGGTGAGTCTTACCGATACTCATCCTATACTGGGATATAAGAAATTTACAGCCAACGATGACAACTATCTGATGCTGGGACGCGATATGCGTATCTCTGCCAAGCTTCAGCTGGAGTCCAGCAAGGGAATGGGTGTGCGTATCTACTCTAACGACGGCAATGAGGATGCCCTGCAGGATATTACTATCGGCATGACCCGTTTTGATTTGGACAAGGTACTGAGTGTCATACCTTATATGCCTGATGTCTCAGGTATTATGAATGGCGATTTCCATATCGTGCAGACCAAGGAGGCCTTGTCTGTATCGTCCAATCTATCGGTCGACAACTTGGTTTACGAGAATTGCCCGATGGGTAATGTCGGCTCCGAGTTCGTGTATATGCCTATGAGCGATGGCACTCATGTCGTCGACGGAATACTGAAATACAACGGTGAGGACGTAGCCACCATCAAAGGTACTTACCAGTCGGAGGGCGAGGGCTATCTCGACGCTACTGTCGGCATGGACAAACTGCCGCTCCACTTCATCAATGGATTTGTGCCCGACCAGCTTGTTGGTCTGGAAGGTTGTGGTGAGGGAAGTCTTACCATCAAGGGCTCGTTGAGCAAGCCACAGGTAGACGGCGAGATATACATGGACTCTGTTTATTTAGTGAGTGTGCCTTACGGACTGAGGATGCGTTTCGACAACGACCCAGTGAGGATAGCCGGCAGTAAGTTGCTCTTCGAGAACTTCATGATGTATGCCAACAATGAGAGTCCGCTCAACATACAGGGCTATCTGGATTTCTCCAATCTCGATAAGATGATGCTTGATGTCAGGATGCGTGCCCAGAACTTCCTCCTGGTAGATGCTAAGGAGAATGCCCGTTCCGAGGCTTTCGGTAAGGCGTATGTCAACTTTTTGGGAAGTATGCGTGGCGCCTTGTCTAATCTGAAGATGCGAGGTAAGCTCGACGTGCTGGGTAATACCGACATGACTTATATCCTGCGAGAGTCGGAACTCACCACTGATACTCAGCTTGAGGAGTTGGTGAAGTTTACCGATTTCAAAGACAGTAAGCAAGAGACGGTGGTGCGTCCAAAACTCGAAGGCTTCGATATGCTCTTGGGTATGTCGATAGATGAGTCTGCCCGTATTCTTTGTGCGCTGAATGCCGACAAGTCCAATTATATTGACCTTGTGGGTGGAGGCGACTTGCGTATGACTTACAATCCTGCCGACAATCTGCGTCTGTCGGGTAAGTATACATTGAGTAATGGCGAGATGAAATACTCCTTGCCTGTCATTCCACTGAAGACCTTTACCATTCAGGACGGAAGTTATATCGAGTTTACGGGCGATCCTTTCAATCCTACGCTCAACATCACGGCTACTGAGAAGATCAAGTCGACCGTGAATGAAGGGCAGGGTACAGGCCGATCGGTAGATTTCGAGTGTGGGGTGAAACTGTCGCAGACACTGAATAAACCTGGTATACAGTTTATCATCTCGGCACCTTCCGACATGAACGTCCAGGATGAGTTGAACACGATGAGTGTGGACGAACGCGGCAAGGTGGCTATCACCATGCTGGCTTCGGGCATGTATCTTGCCAACGGCAATACCAATTCGTTCTCGATGAACAGTGCCCTCAGCTCGTTCCTCAATTCCGAAATCAACAACATTGCAGGAACCGCCATGCGCTCCATGGGACTTGATATAGGCATGACTGTCGACAACTCTCTCAATGCTGCCGGTGCATTGCATACTGACTACAATTTCAAGTTTGCCAAGCGATTCTTCAACAATCGTCTGAGCTTCAGTGTGGGCGGTCAGGTTTCTTCGGGAGCTGAGATGGAGAATGCTGTCAACAACGATACCTTCTTTAATAATGTGGAGATACAATATCGACTCAACGATGGAGCCAGTCAGTATATCCGAGGTTTCTACAACAACAACATCTACGACTGGTTAGAGGGTCAGATCGGCGAGTATGGTGTAGGTTTCATGTGGCGCAGAAAATTGCAGCGCTTCAGTGATATCTTCCGCTTTAAGACCGAGAAACAGACTTTGCCACGTGCTGCAGCCGACACCCTGAAGGCTGTGCCTGCAGCTGTTCAACAAAAATGAAAAAGCAAATGATGATAAACAGAAAGTCAATTCCCTATAATCATTCCCGCGGCTTCCGCCTGTTGGTTATGGTATTTGTTGCCATAGTGGTGGTTGCCGCAGGTACATCTTGTTCTTCCACGAGTGCTCTCAAGGAAGGCGAGCAGCTCTTCACGGGTCTGAAGAAAATAGAATATACCGATTATGAGCCAAGCGGTTATGCCGATTCTACGATTCTCGAAATGGAGTCGGTACTGGCTTCTGCCCCTAATGGAGCCCTCTTCGGCAGCAGTTATTATCGCACGCCTTTCCCTGTTCGCCTTTGGGTTTGGAATGCTTTCTCGCAGTCGGATGGCGCCATAGCCAAGTGGATTACCAAGGCATTCGGCTCACGTCCTAAATTGATGGGCAATGTGAATCCCCGATTGCGTGCACAGGTAGCAGAGAACCAGCTTGCCAAGTATGGCTATTTTCATGGCAAGGTAAACTACGAGATTCTGACCCAGAAAAATCCCAAGAAGGCCAAGTTGGCTTATCATGTGTCTTTGGGTCCGTTGATGACCATTGATACGTTGCAGTATGTCAATTTCCCATCAGTAGTCTCTGCTTTGATCGATTCCACCCGTCAGGAGGCTTTGGTACATACGGGCAGCCCATTCAATGTACCTCGCCTGGAAGGTGAGCGTCAGCGCCTTACCCGTCTGTTCCGCAACAATGGCTATTATTTTTATCAGAATGGCTATGTCTCCTATCTTGCTGATACCTTAGGTGTGCCAGGCAAGGCAAGCATGAAGATGATCATGGCCGACAGCCTTGACTCGCAGGTCACCCGCCAGTGGTATCTCGGCAATATCAATATCAACTTCCGCAAGCAGTTTACAGAAGAGCTTACCGATTCTTTCTGTCGCCGTTACCTCAATATCCGTTATCATGGCAAGAAGATGCCTATCCGTGCGGGTGTGGTGTTGCGCGACTTGAACTTGCGTCCCCGACAGCTATACAGGGTAGAGAACGAGGAGAAGGCGCGCCAGCATTTGCAGTCGATGGGAGTCTTCAACTATACCAGCCTTCAGTTTACTCCTCGTGACACCACAGCTCAGTGCGATACCTTGGATGCCACACTCGACTTGATTTTCGACAAGCCTTATGATTTCTATATAGAGACCAATGTCAAGGGCAAAACCACAGGCCGTGTAGGTCCCGAGTTGGTTGTAGGTTTTACCAAGCGCAATGCCTTCCGTGGAGGCGAGAAGCTCGATATCAATTTGCATGGCTCTTACGAGTGGCAGACAGGCGAGAAGGGCAACGGAGCCAGCTCCAACCATATCAATTCCTATGAGTATGGTACGGATGTGTCACTCTCGTTCCCAAGCATCGTCACCCCGTTCAATCTATTTACGACCATGGCACAGCGTGAGCGCCGTTTCCGCAAAGGTCATATCCCGCGTTCATTCTATGGTGTTCCTTCCACCACAGTGAAGGCCTCGATGAATGTGCTCAACAGGGCTGGTTATTTCCGTCGTCATGTGGTGTCGGGTGAACTTACCTACGACTGGGCTACCTCAGCCAAGCATCGCCATTCGTTCAGTCCTTTAGTGTTGTCGTATGAGTTTATGAACAGCCGTACCGCAGCCTTCGATGAGGCCATCTCTGAGAGTCCTTATCTGCAGATAGCCATGCGCGACCAGTTTGTACCCAAGATGAGTTACACCTATACTTATACCAGTCCGGCGAAATACCGTCATCCCATCATCTGGTCGACGACTGTCAGCGAGGCAGGCAACATCCTGTCGTTGGGTTATCTCTGTACAGGCAAGAAGTGGAACGACGAGGACAAGGAGATGTTCCGCAATCCTTATTCCCAGTTCCTGAAGTTGGAGACCGATTTTGTGAAGTACTGGCGCATCGCTGAGCATTCCACCTTGGTGGGTCACCTCAATGCGGGTGTGGTATGGAGTTATGGCAACAGCGAGAAGGCGCCTTATTACGAGCAGTTCTACATTGGCGGTGCCAACAGTGTGCGTGCTTTCAATGTGCGAAGCATTGGCCCCGGCCAGTATCTGCCTACAGGCAGCAAGTATTCCTATATCGACCAGACAGGCGACATTAAGTTTCTTGCCAACATTGAGTATCGTCCTCGCATCTGGGGCGACCTGTATGGAGCCTTGTTCCTTGATGCCGGCAACGTGTGGACACTTCGCAGCGAGGAGCACAGTCCGCAGGGACAGTTCAAGTTCCGAAAGTTCTTCAAGCAGATGGCTGTGGGCACGGGTGTGGGTGTGCGCTATGATATGGGTATGTTCGTCATCCGTGTAGACTGGGGTGTGGGGCTTCATGTGCCTTACGAAACCAGCAAGAAGGGCTTCTACAATATCGATTCCTTCAAAAACTCGCATAGCCTCCATCTGACTGTGGGTTATCCTTTCTGATTTTTGCCGGTAGTCGCATAGATGTAGACGAATGAAATATAAATCGCCAAAAAAAGTGATAAAAATTGTGCAGCAGTCATTTTTTTTATTACTTTTGCATACTGTTAGATAATATCAACTATTAAACAAATAAAATATGAAACCTACATTATTGCTTTTAGCGGCTGGTATGGGTAGCCGCTATGGTGGTTTGAAACAGCTCGATGGTCTGGGTCCTAACGGCGAGACCATTATGGACTACAGTATTTACGATGCCATTCAGGCAGGATTTGGCAAGATTGTCTTTGTCATCCGTAAGGATTTTGAAGATCAGTTCCGTGAGAAGATACTTGCCAAGTATGAGGGACATATCCCAGCAGAACTCTGCTTCCAGTCACTCGACGCTCTTCCTGAAGGATTCTCAGTTCCCGAGGGTCGTGAGAAGCCATGGGGTACCAACCATGCTGTATTGATGGCAAAGGACATTATCAAGGAGCCTTTCTGTGTCATCAACTGTGATGACTTCTACAATCGTGACTGTTTCAAGGTCATAGGCAAGTTCCTTTCCGAACTTCCAGAGGGCAGCAAGAACAACTATGCCATGGTAGGTTTCCGTGTAGGCAACACCTTGAGCGAGAATGGTACTGTGGCTCGTGGCATCTGCTCAAAGGACGATGCTGAGAATCTGACCACAGTCGTGGAGCGTACAGAGATTATGCGCGTAGATGGCAAGGTGTCTTACAAGGACGAGGAAGGCAAGTGGGTAGCTGTTGAGGACAACACTCCTGTATCTATGAACGTATGGGGTTTCACTCCCGACTATTTTGAGTACAGCGAGGCTTACTTCAAGGAGTTCCTCAGCGATCCTAAGAATATGGAGAACCTGAAAGCTGAGTTCTTCATTCCATTGATGGTCAACAAGCTGATCAACGACGGCACAGCTACCGTCAAGGTACTCGACACCACAAGCAAGTGGTTTGGTGTCACTTATGCTGCCGACCGTCCATCAGTAGTAGCAAGAATTCAGAGTCTGATAGACGAAGGCGTTTATCCAAGCAAACTCTTCTAAATGAACATAAATATATTGAGTTCACAAAAAGCCGCTACCCTCCAGGAGATGATAGCGGCTTCTCAGCATATTGTGATATGTTGTCATAAGTCGCCCGACGGAGATGCCATCGGCTCTTCTTTGGGATGGCGTGGCTTTTTGCTCTCGCAGGGCAAGCAGGCACAGGTATGTATGCCCGACATGATGCCCGACTATCTGCAGTGGCTGCCCGACAGTCAGACCATTCTGCGTTACGACAAGCATCCTGCCGAGGTGCAGCGTGCTTTCGATGAGGCCGATTTGGTGTTCTGTCTCGACTTCAATGGCGCTGGTCGTCTCGACGAGATGCAGGATGTGCTTACCGGCTGTCGTGCCCGTAAGGTGATGATCGACCATCATCTGGCACCCTGTATGGATGTCGATTTTCAGATTTCTCAGCCCCACATGAGCAGTGCCAGCGAGCTGGTGTTCCGCATCGTGTGGCAGTTGGGAGGCTTCGGGCAGATGGACCGCAAGTGGGCTGCCTGTGTATATTGCGGCATGATGACCGATACGGGCGGTTTTACCTACAATTCCACCGACCCTACCATCTATTTTATTATCAGCCAGCTGCTTACCAAGGGCATCGATAAAGACAAGATCTATCGCAATGTATTCAATAACAGCAGCCTTTCTGCCATCCGTTTTCGCGGTTATCTGATGAGCGAGAAGCTCCGTGTGGTGGAGGGCTTGCATGCATCTTATTATTGTGTCACCCGTCAGGATATGAAGCGATTCCATTTCATCAAGGGCGACCTCGAAGGTTTGGTCAACGAACCACTGCGTATCAAGGGACATAAGTTTTCCATCTCCTTGCGCGAAGATACCGAGCGCGACAATCTGATATTAGTGAGTCTTCGTTCGGTCGACGACTTCCCGTGCAACAAGGTTTCCGAGCAGTTTTTCAATGGCGGAGGCCATCTCAATGCCTCGGGAGGCAAGTTGTTCTGCAGCATGGCAGAGGCAGAGGTGGTAGCCCAAAAAGCCATCAAGGCGTTCGAGGCATTGCTGAAATAAGAAAGATAAGTGATAAATAATAATAAAATAGGACTGCCAACATTGGCAGTCCTGTTTTTTTTTTGTACCTTTGCGCCATATTTGTATAAAAATTACGAACTTAAAGAATGAAGAAACTATTATTAGCAATGATAGCAGTAGCGGCTTTGATCTCATTTGCCGCTTGTGACCATAATGAGACATATGCAGACCAGCGCGACAGAGAGCTGGACTCTATCAATGCATTCTTGCGCAATGAGAATATCAAAGTCATCAAAGAGGCCGAGTTTGAAAAACGTTTCGAAGCCCGTAAGGCTGGTGACAAGACGGTCAAGTTGACTGATACCGATCCCAACAACAACGAGTATGTGCTCTTCGAGAGCAATGGTATCTATATGCAGGTCATCAACGATGGTTGTGGCGACTATATCGCCAAGGGTAAAACCAAGAATGTGTTGTGCCGATTCACGGAGTATTGTCTTGCCAACCGTGCCAAGATATGTGACGATGCCATCACACTGACCAATGATGTGCCTGCTTATGCGGCAATGACCGACGAGATAAGCGTTACCAATACGTCAGGTACGTTTGAAGGCTCTTTTGTCGACATCAAAAAAAGTCTCTTGGCAAATACCTACAATTCCTCTTATTATGGTACCGTGAGTGCCACGGTTCCATCAGGCTGGTTGATTCCTTTCACTTGGATCAAGGTGGGGCGTCTCATTACTGCCGACGATGAACTGGCGCATGTGCGCCTGTTGGTACCTCATACTTATGGCACTACCTCTGCTTCAGCGAGTGTGTATGCCTGTCTGTATGACATTCGCTTCCAGGCTGCCCGTTAGGAGTGGTTTCTTTTTCATCTGAACATTCATCAAGCATTAACGTCTTAATAAGAATATTATGACTCTAATCAAATCTATTTCTGGCATCCGCGGAACAATCGGCGGACCAGCGGGCGATACTCTTAATCCGCTCGACATCGTCAAGTTTACTTCAGCTTACGCTACCTTTATTCGTCGTAGCGGGCAGTCTTCAAGCAATACTATCGTAGTGGGCCGCGATGCCCGCATCTCTGGCGAGATGGTCAAGAATGTAGTATGTGGTACCTTGATGGGCATGGGTTATGATGTGCTCAACATAGGTCTGGCTACTACTCCTACCACCGAGCTCGCTGTCACCATGAGTGGGGCAGCAGGTGGTATTATCATCACAGCCTCTCACAATCCTCGTCAGTGGAACGCCCTCAAGCTTCTCAATGAGAAGGGAGAGTTCCTGACAGCCGCCAACGGCAATGAGGTGCTTGCCATCGCCGAGAAGGAAGACTTCGAGTATGCCGATGTCGATCATTTAGGTAAGTATACTGAGGACAATAGCTTCAACAAGCGCCATATCGATTCTGTGCTTGCTTTGAAACTCGTCGATGTGGAGGCTATCCGTAAGTCACATTTCAAGGTTTGTGTTGACTCCATCAACTCAGTGGGTGGTGTCATCCTTCCTGAGTTGCTCGATGCGTTAGGAGTGGAGTATACCTTCCTGAACGGTGAGCCTACTGGCGACTTCGCTCACAATCCTGAGCCATTGGAGAAGAACCTCGGTGGCATCATGGACGAGTTGAAGAAGGGTGGCTACAACATGGGTATCGTTGTTGACCCTGATGTTGACCGCTTGGCTTTCATCTGCGAGGACGGCAAGATGTTTGGCGAGGAATATACCTTGGTGAGCGTTGCCGATTATGTGCTGAGCCATACTCCTGGCAATACTGTCAGCAACCTGTCTTCTACCCGTGCTCTCCGTGATGTGACCGAGAAGCATGGCGGCAAATATACAGCTGCTGCAGTAGGCGAGGTGAATGTCACCACCAAGATGAAGGACGTTCATGCCGTGATAGGTGGCGAGGGTAATGGCGGTGTCATCTATCCAGAGAGCCACTATGGCCGTGATGCCCTCGTAGGTATCGCCCTTTTCCTGAGCAGTCTGGCACATAGGGGTTGCAAGGTGAGCGAGCTTCGTGCCACTTTCCCCAACTACTTCATCGCCAAGAATCGTATCGACCTGACACCTTCTACTGATGTAGATGCTATCCTCGTGAAGGTAAAGGAGATGTATGGCAAGGAGAAGGATGTGACCGTAACAGATATCGATGGTGTGAAACTCGACTTCCCAGACAAGTGGGTTCACCTTCGCAAGAGTAATACCGAGCCCATCATCCGCGTATATAGCGAGGCTTCCACCATGGAGCAGGCCGACGAACTCGGCAAGAAGCTCATGCAGGTGGTTTATGATATGCAGTAGATGCTACGAAAAAATGCAGAAATATGGGTGAAATGTTCTTGCAGAATATAAGTAATAAAACCGCCCAACAGCTGATGTGCACTTGCACAATAGCTGTTGGGCGGTTGTCTTTCAGGTGTTGTGCGGTTGCACAACACGAGTAGTGAAGTTTTCTTTTTATTCTTCGGCGAGTTCTTTCATCGTGTCGTTGAGAGTATTGAAGAGTACATTGATATTTTCTTCTTCCTCCTTACACGCCTCTTTGAAGAGCGCCACAGGGTCTTCGCTGCTGCTTTTCAGCGGTGTCTCGTTGAGCAGTATGTTCACGTTGTTGAGCAGCATGCCGTGGATAGTTGGCATGTGCAACTGTGGCAGTTTGCCCTCCTTGCTTCCACATTTCAGTCCGGCGGCATAAGCCTTCACGATAATCCTTACCAGCAGGTGCACAGCCATGGGCTCGTCGGCCAGACTGATGAGGATGCCGTGGGTATAGTCGCGTACATGCTCCTCAAGGGTAGTGAACTTGCCCTGCAGAAGCCAAGTGAAGTTGCGCTTGTATTCAGCCTCCATCGCCTTGTACAGCTGTGGACTCTTGCAGGCAATGCGCAGGTAGTCGAGCATGGTAGGCTCGAAGGTCGGGTCGGCTTTCTTCATACTGTCGAAGTTCTTGTGCATGCGCTCGTTGGCTTCCTCGGCAGTCTTGTAGTTCAGACGTACCAAGGTAGAGAACATGATGTCGAAGTAATATTGGTTTACCTCGCCATAGTGTTCCAGCATCATCTGCTTGATTTCCTTTGGATCGTTCTTCTTCTCGAAGTCGTTGCCCTCTATGACTGCATCGATGATGCCACGTGCGTAAGCCTCGAAGAAACCTCTTACGAAACTTGCCACAGCCTGATAGCTGTTTATTCTTTTCTTCATTTATTTGAATATCTTGAATTCGTAGCCCTGTTCCTGAAGCCATTCTATAGCCTTCGGAAGGGCAGTCTTCAATTTGTCTATGCTCTTCAGCGAGTCGTGGAATGTAATGATACTTCCGTTGCGGGCGTATCGTTTCACATTGTCTACCACGTCCTCTGCCGTCAGCCACTTGGAGTAGTCGCGTGTTACCACATCCCACATGATTACCTCGTAGGTGCGGTGCAACCACCAGTACTCGCTGGGTCTCATCCATCCGTGTGGCGGACGGAATAGGTGGGCGTGGATAATTTCGTTGGCCTTGTTGGTGTTGAGCACATAGGAGATCACACGATGCTTGAAGGCTCCAATGTGGTTGAATGTATGGTTGCCTATCTGATGGCCCTCTGCCACAATCTGGTTGTAGAGGTCATGATTGCGCAACACGTTTTCTCCCACCATGAAGAATGTCGCCTTGATGTTGTATTTCCTCAGCGTCTCAAGGATAAAAGGTGTAGATTCGGGGATGGGTCCGTCGTCGAACGTCAGGTAAACAGAGTGTTCCTTCGGATCCATCCTCCAAATTGCCTTCGGATACAGCCATCTCAGCCATTTGGCTGGTTGCTCGATAAACATAGACGAGTTCTTTTTAAATGTTTAATATTCAGAAGCTAAAGGAGTTAAGGAGTTATCGCTCCCTTCGGTCGCTGAGGAGTTAAGACAATAGTATTGAGGGAATGTTCTATGTCTAATGTAAATGTTAAGTCCTCAAAAGCATTTGTCTTAACTCCTTAACTTCTTAACTCCTTATTTTTTAGTACCCTTCAGGCATACGTCCTCCACGTCCGTGATAGAGTGTGTAGAGGGCGTTGAGTTGCTTGGCATACTGTGCTTCCAGTTTAGGACTTACCATGCCAGCCACCTCTGCTGCGCTCTGCATGATCATAATCTGGCGTATGCAGTCGCTCTGTGCCTGTGCGAATCGGTCGGCGTTGAGCGAGAGGTAGTAGTTGAGATACTGTGTGGCGTTGGTCCATACCTTCTTGAGGTATTCCTCACCCTTGGCCTTCTGACCGGTGAGGAGCCATCCTCGTGCCATGTCGAGACCGCCGCTCATATAGTCGACAGGAACATTATAATAAGGTATCTCCACATCGGCTTTCTTCAGAATGTCGATGGCTTTTTTGTCCTTGTGCTCAGCGATGAGCGCCAGGGCTGTCTGAGCCAGCAGGCGACGGTGAGTGTAGCACATACGCATAGTGGTTTCGTCCACATACAGACCTTTCTGCTTCAGGTTGCCAAACTTGAAGCGGGTCATGATGTTGTGGTATGCCTTCTCCGTATCAAAGTTCTTGGCACCAGGCTTGTTGGTGGTGAAAGGAGTGATACGGTTGACGAGTCCCTCCTGTACGAAGTTGTCACCCAAGTTCATATAGTTCTCCTCACCTACGGTGAGTGCCACATAGAGCGGACGCTTCCAGTTGCATTGTGCCAGCATCTCGAGCATCATGAGGTCGTTCTTGTAGAGCGCGTTTTTTCCTGCCAATGAGATAACCATCTTGTCTGGTATGCTGTCGGCTGCCATCATCATACCGCTCTGCTTTACTGCCTCCTTGTCAATAGTGAGGTAGAGGGTGTCGGTAGGAATTATGTGCAGGTCGGGGTTCTTGCTGCAAACCCAGTATTTCAGCACATTCTTCAACTCGAATGGATTCTCGCCCAACTGCTTCTTGGCTGTCTCGGGATCCTGCTTGTAGAAGTCGAGAATCTGCTGCTTGGCCTCTGGCTCTATGGTCACATACTCATTGGTTCCTGAACAGAAGTCGAGTCGTGGCCAGGTGATAGGAACTGAAGGTGAATTGTATGCAGGACGTTTCATCTGGTCGATGTACCAGTCGGTCTGCAGATAGCTCAGGTTGCAAACTCGTGCGTCTGTGCCTACACCTTCCACTTCCTGGTTGTACCACAATGGGAAGGTATCGTTGTCACCGTTGGTAAAGATGATAGGATTGCCCTTCTCCTGGAGCGACATCAGATAGTTCTGACCAAAGTCGCGGCAGGTGTATCGGTTGCTGCGGTCGTGGTCATCCCATGTCTGCGAAGCCATTTGTATAGGTACAAGGAGTGTGATGACTGCCACGATGGCTGCTACGGCAGTACCGCTCAATTTGGCATGCTCTTTCAGCAGGTCGAGGATAGCCAGTACGCCCAGGCCACACCAGATGGCAAAGGCATAGAACGAGCCGGCATAGGCGTAGTCGCGCTCACGAGGCTGCATAGGCACCTGATTCAGATAAATCACGATGGCAAGACCTGTCATGAAGAAGAGGAAGAACACCACCCAGAACTGCTGGATACCGATAGGCAGCAACTCCTCTGTCTCCTTTCCGTTCTTCACCACCTTGCGCTTGCGGGTGTACCATGCCTGCCAGAAGAGACCGATGAGACCCAATATCAGAGGCATGCAGTAGAACACGTTGTGTCCCTTATTCTCCTTCAGGTCATCAGGCAACTTACTCTGGTCGCCCAACATGGCGTTGTCGATAAACGGAATGCCCGTAATCCAGTTGCCATGCTCAGGCTCGCCGTTGCCCTGGATGTCGTTCTGTCGTCCAGCAAAGTTCCACATGAAGTAGCGCCAGTACATGAAGTTGCACTGGTAGGAGAGGAAGAAGCGTATGTTGTCCCACTGTGATGGAACCTTTACTGTCATGTTCTCACCACAACGGTCGAAAGGAACTTCTGTTCCGTTGACGCCACCCATCCAGTCTTCGTATGCCTGTGCGTGAGCGGCATCATACATACGTGGGAAGAACATATTCTGCGCATACTTATATTTATTCTTGTGGCTCACTACGAAGTATGAGTCCTTCTCGTCCTTGCTGGCTTTCTCCTTGCGCTGGTATACGGGAGCACCCTCCGTCATCACCGGCTTGCACATGTCGCCATCTACCTGGAGTGCCACCTGTGAGGTATAGGCCTGTCCGTAGAACAGTGGACGGTCGCCATACTGGTCACGGCTCAGATAGCTGCCAAGGGTGAAGATATCCTCTGGCGAGTTCTGGTCCATAGGAGGGTTGGCAGCCGAGCGGATCACGATGAGGGCATAGCTTGAGTAACCTATCATCAGCATCAGCATGCACAGCAGGGCTGTGTTCTTCACGCGGGCTGAGATGAGAGGCAGGAGCTGCACTTTGGTCTTGGTGAGTCCGGTAGTCTCGTCGTTCTTAACCACAACTTCCTTCTTGCGCTTGTAACCCAGAACAAACCACAGTACGATGAGCACCGCGATACCTGTGATGGCAGCGCTCCATCCATATCCGTAGAAGGGGATTCCGAGCATGCCGAAGCCTAAGACGAAGGCAAGGTTCTGTCGCTTCTCGTTCTTGTCAGTGGCATTGTAGGTCTCGTAGATACCCCAGATGACCGAAGCCACCAGGCAGATGATATATACGATCTCACCCGTATTGAATGGGCAGCCTAAGGTGTTGACGAAGAACAGCTCAAACCATCCGCCCACGGTGATGATACCAGGCACCACTCCATAGAGCACGGCAACGACTACCAGGAAAGATACGAACAGCGCCAGGAGCGAGCCCTTGAGGTTGGCATGTGGCACCTTCTTGTAGTAATATACCAATACGATGGCAGGGATGCAGAGCAGGTTGAGCAGGTGAACACCGATGCTGAGGCCTGTCATATAGGCGATGAGTACAAGCCAACGGTCGCTGTGAGGCTCGTCGGCATGGTCTTCCCATTTCAGGATAAGCCAGAAAACCACGGCAGTAAAGGCAGATGAGAAAGCATATACCTCACCCTCTACAGCCGAGAACCAGAAGGTATCGCTGAAGGTATAGATGAGTGTTCCCACCATACCCGATGCTTCGATGCCTACCATCTTGGCGGTGGTCATCTCTTTCCAGTCGCCGATGATGAGCTTGCGTGCCAAGTGGGTGATGGTCCAGAAGAGGAACATGATGCAGACGGCACTCAGCAGAGCGCTCATCGTGTTCACCATCTTGGCGACTTGTGTGGTATCGCTGGCAAAATGAGTAAAGAAATTACCTAAGAGCATGAAGAAAGGTGCCCCAGGAGGGTGACCGATTTCCTGCTTGTAGGCAGTTGTGATAAACTCTGGACAGTCCCAGAAACTGGCTGTCGGCTCAATTGTGGAGCAATACACGAAGGCCGCAATAAGGAAAGCGACCCATCCGAAGATATTGTCCACCAATTTGTACTGTTTCATTATTGTTTTAAAACTTAAATGTATGATTTTACTTTCTTTACGATGCCTCAGGGCATAAATCGCTGCAAAGATACTAAAAAGAGAAGAAAAAGAGCGAAGTTTGCTGTTTTTTTTAGATAATATTATATTTCTCAGAAAGCTCCTTCCATAAAGCGATTGTGGAACAGATTCTGTTCATCATCGTCAGTCTTGCCAAAGCCATCCTCATTATCATAGATATTTTGCAACAAAAATTAAAGGATTTGGGTTAAATAGGCCTTTATCTTAATATTTAAGCCGTAGCGAAATCATAAACTCACGACCACGCAGCGGTACGCGGTAGTATTGAAAATTGGCTCTTTGATAAAGCGAAACTTCGTAGTCTTTGCGGTTAAACAGATTGTTGATATTTGCGCTTGCAGACCAGCGAGAATTGAAATCGTAGCGCATACCGGCATTCAAAAAACTGTTAATAGAGTAATGGTTACGGACTATTTCGAAGACCGATTGCGAAAAGTCGGCATACAGCCGGAGTTTACTGATAGGATAGAAATCCATTGTTAAGGAATAATAGGCATTTTTCAGCAGATTGTCAGTTGCGGAGAAGACATCAGGCTTTTTCCAACTGATATTTCCGGCCATGGTGAGTTTGGGCTGGAACCATGTTAGTCCGCTCCATTGCGCCGTGACTGAAGCATGCAAGGCATGATAGCGCAGATAATCTTCCACCTCGTTTTGAGACACAAACTCCTTATTATATGAATAATTGGTCTGTCCGCTCAAATTGATGTGGGCATCGCGAAAGTTCTTACGACATGACAGTGCCATGCTCCAGGTAGTTTTCGTGCGGTCGTTCCACACTGGAACAAAGAGCGTATAATCGGGCATATAAAGACTTTTAAGATAATGGTCGGAAGTACTGCGCGTCCAGCCGACATAAACATTCCACGAAAAGAGCGTGACGGTGTTCAGATACGACAGACGGAGATTCGCCAACGCGACACGCTGCACCGAAAGGCTGTCGATACCTGTCGTAAATGTACGGTAGTTGTTCATCATCGTTCCATTGAACCAAGGATCGGCGTTTGAAGCATTTTGGTTATAGGCTATCGATGTTTCCATTCGCAATAGATAACTAATTTGTTGAGTGAAATCGAGCGAAGGAGAGAAAAGAACTTTTTGTTCTTTTTCTTTCCGCCAGCCACAGTGGTAAATGGTATATTCCACAGGAAGAAGTAGTTCGACGTTTCCACCGCTCCACTGAATTTGATACGATGGTTCGAGTGTGTGCAGCCAATAGGACGAAGTAGCCGTCTGTTGGGGGTCGTGTAGTCGGTTGTGCTTGTATTCTATAATGTAACCCAACGTCAAGGGATTGCCCGCTATATCGAAAGCCGTGGAAAGCCGGTGGCGTATAAACCAATGGTTCAGATAATAGCTCTGCCGTTTGTATTCGTTATCTGCTGTCCAATAATCAGAAAGTCGCTCGCGCGTCTGATAGGTACGCACAATGGAAGCCAAACTATAGATACGACTTGGGGTGGTCAGGTTGACATTGGCGACATTCTGAATAAAATAAGGTTTGCGATGTATGTCCTCTCCCAAAGAGCCTAAATTGGTTACATTTTGATTATAGGAGCTGACATCCTGCCATTGTCCCGAAAGGACGTTCTCCACGTACACCTTCTTGCCATTCAATTCGTAACGCACCTGTCCTTTTACTACATCTTCACAGCTCTTTTGCCGATTGTTTTCGTAAATACTAATTGTGTCGCCCGCATAATACTCGCATCGGGTGCTATCCTCACGGTTTTCTCCTTCGTGGTTGTAGAGCAGATTGAAACGTAAAGTGGAATAAGGAGTGAAAGCGTGCATATAATTCAGTCCGGCAAAATAGGAACGGTTGTTCAAGTAATAAATAGGTGAAATGGGTGGACGGCGGGTTGTAGTAGAATAGAGGAAAGGAGCAGGCAATTGCTCTTGTGCATAAATGCCCGTAAAGTTCGACATGCCATTTTGCAAGCTGCGCAATGAGGCACCCCTGTTGTTTAAGGCTCCGGTAAATAATACTTGATTTTTCTTTGCCACTTGAATCCCTGTCAGACTACCGTCCCATATAGCAGGCGTTCCTCCGGCTCCCACTTCTGCGTCACCAAAAGGGCGCATTTTATAGTTCTTTTTTAACCTTATATTGAGTGTCGCATGATTACTATGAATTTTTCCTTCCAAGGCACGGATGGGCTGATTATTTTCCATAACCTGAATCGTGGATACGGCCTCAGCTGGCATATTCTGAGTGGCTTGGTTGTATTGATCACCCATAAGGTCTAATCCCTCAATGTTCAGTTTATTGATGCTGCTACCCTGATACAGAATTTGTCCTGAAGTCGTCACATCAATACCCGGCATGCGTTTGAGCACATCCTCAATGCTATAGTCCTCTTTCTGACGAAAAGACTCTACATAATAGTCAAGCGTATCTTTTTTGCGAGTTATAGGGACCTCTTTCACTACAACTTCATCAAGCTCATAAGGTTTTTTTTCTAACTGAACGGTATATTGATATTTATCCTTTTGAACTGAAATGATTTGTGTGGCATAGCCCATTTTCGAGAATGTCAGTTTATTTACATTCTTCTTGTATTGCAAATGAAAATGTCCGTTGCTTTGGGTGATACCATAAGCCAGTAAAGAATCCGTGGCACTTAATGCCTTACATAATACATTAGCAACGCCAATGCCTTCTGTATTCGTAACAATACCCTTAAAAACGACTTCTGTTTCCTGTGCCCATACAGACAAGGGAAACAGAAATAGCATAAATAATATTTTAAAATTCTTTACCATTGTAATTCAAGCATATTACTGGGACGTTTCGGCTTGTTTGCTTCCGGAGTAACCATTTGGCCGTTCTTTTCAACCCTTACCTTGTAAATCTCAATACTCAGATTATCAAAATCCTCAATATCATTCCGATAACCGGTCAGGGCATTCTCGCGTGTGGTTACAATCAAATCTTTAATATACATTTTTTTATAAAGATACATGTCACTGTATTGAGGCATCTTTCCGACCCCATTATTTGTAAAAATCCAATTGCGACCTTCGTCATGGATTTCCATGATCAGCCCAGGCAATCCTGTAAAAAGATAAGGTCCGTAAGGAAGTGCTATCGTTTCAGTGTACCATGCAATATAATTTCGACCGGCAAAAGAACAAATGGCCTTTTTGCAAGCTCTTTGATTTATTATAGAATCCCCGGATACCAATTGCCAGTCCATTTGAGGCGTTGGGTAAGTGTACTCGTAGCTTCGCAATACATCGTAAGTCTGTACCGTGGTTTTTTGTTCTTCTAAATCAGTTAGCGTAACAAAGAAAAAAGTCCATTTTTTAATAGCTTGCATCCATTCTTCACGAGCCTTTTGGTCCTTTTTATTTTGTTTGCTACTGGCTAAATAGTCATTTATTGAATCGAATGCCAATCGATTATAATCACTAAAAAGTAAGTGCTTATCTGAAACCATCAATACTGTTTGCGCTTCAGTATAATCATTCAACTTGGTAGAATCTTTGCGGAACTTTAATTCATAAAATACTCCCAACTTGGCATGATCAACAACACTCCTCTTTGATTTCTCATAAAAATCGCCACTCTCACTATATAGCCTTTGAGCCTTAATCGTGTTCGAACATAATAATATCGTAATAAATAAAACAATGAATCTCATCCTGTTAATTTTAATGAATTATCGCTTTTGGAAAATTGTTAGGCATATTGCCTTGATGGTGATATAGATCATCTGATAAGTATTTCCGTAATACGTACTTGTTCCAATGATGCAAGTTCACTTGATGTATATAGTAGATACGCTCATCTAAAGTGGTAGTTTTATGCAAAATTTCCATATGATGAGTAAAACTAATGCCCACGAAATCTTCTATACGCAAGTCTGCTAACTCTATAGGTCTGTTAATACAAAGGAGTGTCTTTTCTCCTATTTCAACACCTTCTTCTATTTTATTTTTAAGCTGTTGTAATTGGTTCGCCATTGGCGAACCAATTGAAAGGCATTGCCATTCCTCATAGAAGATACGCATTTTCTTCAAGTTACCAGAAGAAAAACTCTTAATCCTGGTAATTCACGTTGCAGCCTGTCACTAATAGTATCAAGAGCCTTTGCGCCCCAATGTGCTTGCTGTAAATTGATAGACACATAACGTCCTATACCATAATATAAAGACAATTGTATGGCATTACTTGACTGGCTCGCCTGTGCTTGAGCTCGCAAAATAGCCCCTTTTATGGTTAGGACAGCTTTATCTACTGTTATATTGTTTCCTTCCATTATACTCTATTTTGATATTATTTGCAAAGGTAGTGCTTTTAGCCTATAAGCCACTATTGCACAAACCATTTCTTTGAAAAGAACGTAAAATCAATAATATTATTGCGGTGATTGTACTTTTATTAATCGCTTCACTCGTTGTACGGTACTCACGTCCTTTCCACTTAACTTCGCCACATCCCGAATGGAATACCCCTTGCGGAGCAAACTAATAACTTCCCAATATTACTTTGGCTTGCAACCAATTGTCTTAGAATCTTGGATAACGTCTTTTACACTGTTTTCTTCTAAATTGTTTTTGGATTTCCAAAAAACAGTCTTCGTAATCCTTCTTTTTAAAAACTTGAACATCCGATACGTTAGCCTCTTTAAAAAATGGAACATACGCAGGACCAAAGGTCAAAGCCACGTTTCTTGCGCTATTTACAAGAGTACTATTGTCTAAGACCTCTGGTCGCTTGCATGAACTCAAGAATAGTGTACATAATACCGCTATTCCCCAAGCTACAATCATTATAGATGGTATTTTTTTCATAATTCGTAATTTTTAATTTGCATTTCGCATGAACATGTTACCAATGACTTGATTATGTCTTTGCCTTCTTATTTTAAGATTGCACTTTCACTATTTTGATGTTTGTAATCTGGTGACTTTGATGTCTTCTTGCCATAGTCAAAACTATAAACAATTTTCAGATTTGCATACTGATTATAACTACGACTTTGATCTATTTGTTTGAAAGAATAATATGATGCAGATAATTCATCTACAATGTTATTCTTCATCATGAATAAATTGTTTGCATTAGCTTCGATAGCCCAATTCCCATGATTCCACATTGCCGATAGTTGATACCGCCAAAATGTCTTTCTATTAATCTGGCTGTCTATCAAATCTCTTGTCGGTGACACTATGGATGCACCAAAAGAAAAATCCCGAACATAGTAATTTATCATAGCAGTCCCAGAGAATGCAGACAAATTACGATGCTCTGCTCCTCCTCGAACTAAATGTTTAACCCATTGACCGGATAACTTCATATTAAGTGTACCAGAAGGTTTATAGGTTATAGACATATCTGCACTGGGACGATGATAGATACAGTCATCTCTAAAAGTGCTAATAAGATGCCCGTCTCGAATATAGTAATCCGAAATAATCGAATGATTCTGGTAAAAGTATGACACTCCCGTTTGCAAAGCGAATTTGTTAAAATTCAATGTGTGGCTTAATCGTGGATTCAAAAGAATGGAATTATCCATGTTAGAATTACCTTTGAGAATGATGATAGGATCTATCTGCTGTTCTACATTGTTAATCGTATTTATTCTCGGATAGGTGTTTCCCAAAGCGAACATAAATTGAAGTTGCTGTACTTTATCTATCCTATATGTAGCTCTTGCCTGAAGTCTCGGCGTAAGATGATTGATTGACCTCATCCCCTTTAAACGATATGTAAGAAATGAAAGTCCTGGGTTGATGTCAAAGAAGAACCTCCCTAAACGTTGGGAATAGTCTGCAAAAAGGATGGTTTCGGACGAATGCAAATTTTGATTATATGCAGAAGTCCCAATGTATTCGGAATCACTAATTCTCATGAACTCGTATAAACTGAAAGTCAATCTATTTCTATGACTGAACGCCATAGAATAGTTTGCATTCGCTTTGATGTAATAATAATCTTCCTTGACAAGTGAACGAAAAGACACATTATCATTGTTATAGAGACGGTCATAATCGTTTCGAGAATAATATCCATCAAAAACATAATCCAACGATTTTGTGTTAGAAAATGTGTGCAATCCGTAAAAATAGACACTTGGACGATAAGATTTGTTTCTAGTGTTAATGTCCAAAATGCTACCGTTCTTGATTGC
>CEAK01030204.1_pt1 | contig 26919 bp, 43 predicted proteins | sample 480681 | NCBI WGS metagenome assembly CEAK01 (sample SAMEA3182071, study PRJEB8094) | gut metagenome | biome: human; feature: gut; material: Stool; isolation source: human stools | place: Canada | collected 2011-12-06 | reverse complement strand
AGCAAAAAGAACGCAGATAAAATATCTGCGTTCTTTTTGCTTTTAAATAAGATTTTTGTGACGCCAGACTCCACTGTGCCAGCGATAAATAAATATCAGGGCCCTTAAACATTCATCCATCATCATAGCGATCCAGATACCTATCAAGCCAAAATCGAGGACGATACCAAAAAAGTAGGCACCTGATACGGAAACCAGCCACATGGAAAGCAAGCCTATTGTTACAGGACCTTTGATGTCACCGGCAGCCTGCAGTGACATGACCATAACCATGTTGACGGCACGGCCGATTTCCAGAAAAATTTCAATGAGAAAGATGTGGCGTCCCAACTCCAGCACTTCGGGGTTATCAGTAAAGATACCATAGATATGGTCGCTGTTGAAATATAAGAGCGTTGTTATAGCGCGAAATCTTGTTTGAGAATTTGCGAGATTTGAAATGAGATTTTTTTTCTGCATAAAAATAAGACTTTTGATCTAATTTTAATTAGAAGAACAGATGATAGGAATAAAAATTAATGTTATGGTAATCCATATGGACAAAATGAATATTATCGCATATCCAAGTGGTGATTTTTTCATAAATTCTCCTTTAAATGCTCATTGAAATACCTTTAAACGAAATATAAATTTATAAAAAGCAGCCTATCTGGGCTGCTTTTTATATTTCATCAATTCTTATGTCTCGTCAGGGGTAGGCTCATATGTCATCTTAAAGATATCTGGTTTGCATGGATACAATTCGCCCTTTACTCCTTTGATGACGTAATCATCATAGCTTACTGCATGGATACCTTCCAGTGTTCTTATAAAAAGGTCTGGGCCTTCAAAATATAAAATGCCTTGTTTGTAGGCGTCCACTGCCCACTCAGGCACATAATAATCACCGTTACTATTCATGAAGTCGCCATCAAATTGAAACGCTTCGATGGTTATTGGTTTTTTCGTGAACTTCATTTTGTATTCTCCTTTTAATCAACAACTTCTAACAGTATATTATTTCCGTTCGCAATGATCCAATTAGACACTTCGATTCCATCGGCATTTTGCATGCGTATACAACCAAGGGTAGGTACCCAGCCTTGATATGGAGCATAAGGATTGGCGAGCCCGCTGCCGCCGCCGTGTATATCACGCGCCCGGTAATCGTGCGTTGTGATATAAAAAGTGCCATAGGGTGCACCGAAATCCCCGATCTCTGCTTTGCACCAGTATTTGCCGTTCGGCAGCGATTCTCGCGGTTGTCCAGACTCATTGTAGCCAGGGACAAAAGCGCTGCGGCAATCATAATTATTAATTACTAGGCCGCGATCGTCCATGGTATATAAACGTTGCTGGGATCTAATGAATTGTAATTGCATTTATTGCTCCTCCAATGTGATTTTCAAAAGTGTTTTAATGCTTTTCGCTTTGTCGATTTCGGCTTTTTTCGCCTCGTACCACGCATAAGCTGCCAACTGTCCTTCGCGCGTAGCGTTGTAAACTGCCGTCATGCCATCAAGCGTCAGCTCTGCCAAACCTTTTTGGCTGGCAGATAACCATACTTTGTAATATGTGGTGCCAGTGCCAGCTATGAGCAATGGTGTGTATGCTGCCATAAAATTGGTGATGTCTACTGCTGCACAATCAAAGCCATATTGTATGCCATCAATTTCAACCCAGCGGATGGCATCTCGTTTTTTGGCAAAAACTAACCCCGCTTGTGCTTTTAGTATTTCCTTACAGCGTTCCAGCGATGGGTATTCTTCGACCTTTTCAATCCCTAAAATTGAAAGAACATCAGCATCTGCTCCGACAGGAAAGCTGATATAAGGATATGCCTGTTTTAGCTGCGCAAAGCTGTCATATATATTTCCTTCATATTTATATTTAATAACCTTCTGTATCATTCGCACCACTCCAATTCTAAAGGAAAGTCTAATGTCGAACCTGCCGTCAGGTTTGTATAACCCCAATTAGCCAAATCATCGTTGAAAATGTTATAAGAATTACTGTTAGGTTCAAAAAGACTGTCCACATTATTTATTACAAAGGGACTTCCTCCTGTTGTAGAGTGAACAATAAGCCTTGACAACCCAGTAAACCTTTTTGATGCAGGCGGGACAGGTTCCGGAAGATTATAAAAGGACAATGCTGCCTCAAATAACATCATGCGATTAGGGTCTACTGCAAGAGTTACATTATAAATTTGGGTATCGCTTTTAACTGTTTGCAGTAAGGGAGACAAACTCCCCTCTCCTTCATCTTGATAAGCACGGGTATAGCTGTATACGTATACGTCTAATCCTGCATATGTCAAAGCAAGGCTTACGTTTCCCTGCCAGTTTATAAGCATTCCTGCTTTCTTTGCCGCTAATATCAATTTGCTTGACAAGCCCATGTTACAATGCCACCTTTCCGAGGATATAGATAAAGATAGCATTCGCAGGCTCGTTAACTTCCATAGCGATTTTCAATACTTCGCCATCATCAATATCAGGCAATGCACCATCCATCATGTAAACTGTGGGAGTATTAGCTCCAATGCCATTGTTAGAACCAATACTGAACGTGCCGGTTCCGCCTGACCGAGCAACAGAAATAATAAAAGTTTTGGCATATCCAGTCATATCACCAGTATCTCTAAATACTACACTTCGGTTCAAACCGTTATTAAGGGTATAGGTCTGAATATTTGAGTCCCCTCGTTGCAAGACTGTTGGCAATGCGCCGACTGCCTGCATATCAGATTTTGTTTTTAAAACTCCATTAAAGGTATTTGTAGCTGTAAAAGTGTTATCGGCAGCAGCGACTACATCACCTGCTCCTGTGCCGTCTATGCCTTTGTCACCTCTGGGTATTGTTATATCAAGTACGGCTGCGGTATCTGTTCCGACGTTGGTCACGCTTGCCGTAGTTCCCGGCTCTCCTGTTGTTACGGTTCCTATTGCGACTGTAGCAGCTGCACCGTCTTTACCGTCAGACCCTGCCGGAATGCCGAAATCTAACACAGCTTTTTCAATAGTGCCACTGTTCGATACCGTTGCTGCCGATCCAGCTTCAAGAGTTTCAACACTACCAATCGTCAGCGTTCCGTATTGGACTACATTAACGCCACCCGGAACGGGCGTGAGCTTTATTGTCGGTATTTTAACTACTGGATCACTCACTGTGAACCACCGCCTTTATGTGTAAATTTGCAGGAAAAAGCAGCGTCGTGACGTGCCCTTCGCTGCGCAAGACAAGATCGTACACATATGAACCAACTGGTATCTCCGCAAATGTCGCAGCCGGTATACTGACATTGATTAACCGGTCTGAAACGTCGCACTTCGCCTGATGTATTACATCCGAACTATTGGCTGTAGCCTTTACGGAAAAAGTAATATCATCATCATCAGCGGACACACCTTCAATTTGCCATGCACAGTTAAATGTATCCCCGTATGAGCATATAATATCCAACCCATTTGCGATAATCATCAGTTCACCCCCAGTTCGATCACGCGATACCAACCAGCTCCGCCGCTACCACCATATGAGCCGCCAGCTCCGCCGCCGACGCTGGCAGTACCGGAGCTTAAATTACGTTCGCATACTACGAGTATTACACCACCGCCGCCACCTCCGCCACCTGTCTGTATTGCGCTGTCCACTGTGACGCTTGTGCCATTTAAACCTGTAGAAATATACGATCCTATATTTTTATGTGATTTTGCTACAATGCGGATCATGCCGCCACCATTACCGCCAACCGCGCCCGAAAGTGTTTCTGTGCTGCCTTCTTCGGAGATTGAATACACACCGGGGCTTGATCCACCACCGCCTCCGAGAATTTCTTCGCTATAGCAGCCTGCTAAAATGCCTGCAGCATCAAGACTTCCAATCCTTGAACCGCCTAGTTTAACCCCGCTGCTGCTTACTCCATAATATCCTGAATCTGAACTGGAACCAGCCGCCCCCCCAGCTCCGCCGCCGATTGCTGGTTCGCCAGGATTTCCGTTAACCCCTATACTTGCCCCGTATAGCTTTCTTATTTTCACCTGCTGCCCGGCTAGCCCACCGCCCCCACTGGCATTTATGGTGCCTTCATTTATAAACATTCCCTGACAACGAATATCTATAAACCCACTGACCGACACAGTCACCCCGGCGGGAATATATACACTGCGGTAATTCTTGCGGCCACTGATCGTTACGTTACCAGTAGGGTAGAAATCACCGTCGCTGCCATCACCACGGTCGCGCCACCATGAGGGATATGCGGCAGAGGTAACACCAGTTAATGTTCCTTTCGCTAAATAGGTTATTTCAACAATCTTTCCGGCATCTGCTGCAGCAAAAAGAATCTGCCCTGTGTTCCAGTTTTCATTATTATCGGCATTTGTATGGTAATCCGGGTAATATTGCCCGGCTACCGGGGTGGCCGATACCTCGGTCAGTGATTCTCCGTAGACTGCCGAACCGCCGGAAATATCATTAATATATCTGGCTGAAGTAGTCGATGGCGCTGACTTGACCGGGACCTCAGTAAGCGTAACTATATACGGAGATATGGCCGGGACTAAATGCCGCTCTGTTAGCATTATATTAGACGGAATATCAGAATATGCATCATATCTGTAATTACTTGGATTTGCCATTTTGCCTCCTATTTGAGCTGTTTGGTTGCTGCAGCCTGCAGTAATTCGAGGTCTTTTGCATATCTGGACAGTTCGGCCAGATATGTATCTATTTCCGCAGGCTGCTTGCCAAGCTCCATGTCGCATTTGATACCTTTGTCAGCAGAGACGCTATATTTTAGCTTTGTTATTGGGTATTGATGGGCTATACCCGCTCTGTCAGTAATAACTGCCTCGCCATCCGTCCACATCTTCCGGACGTTAAACCGTCCGTCCGCCAAAGGGTAGGGGAGCTGTATCTCGCCAACTTTGGCTGATAGGGCCGGTTTAGACATTGACAGCAGCTGATTTTTGCCCCAGCGTTCGGCGTCGGTGGCAGAGTATGCCGACGGCAAGGTTAATACTTTTTCGCGGATGCCGTATCTGAGCTGGCTTTCTGCGTCCTCTACTGTCGCTAACCACTGTTCGCCATTGCCATCTACAGCTGCGCCTTTTATCGGCAGCACGTTGTAGATTTTTTCGGCGTCGTCCACCGGCTCAAAACTGCCCTGATGATCTCCGACCCAAAACCTCGCCTGCTCATTGACCTCGCGGTTGCGCGGACGGAAAAACAGGCGGCGGTATTCGTCTACGCCGTAAACGTAATCGATTGCAAAGTCAGACAGCTGCTTGAGTGCGTCTTTGGCTGTAACGCCGTCAAATTGTATTCGTGACGCGATATAGTTGGTGTTGATCAGCAGATTACTGCTGTAGTTTAGACCGGCTTTTAGCTCTGCCTGGCGGGCGATATCAGACACCATATTTGATACCTCGCGCCCCTGAAAATCTGCAAATATGACTACTGCGTCCAGTTTATTGTAGTACCCATGCGCGGTGTATTTGTATTCTTTGGCAGTGCTGCCTTGGGAGGGGCAGTTTAAAATGTATCCACTCCACCACGGCCGCGGATCATTGTATAAGTGGATATCAATGCGCTGATCTACGGAAAGTTCTGCGTTTGTTGGCAGCCGGCTAAAAACAAAATCCGCTTTTCCGCAGCCAGTTTCGACTATCTCGAATTTTAACGACTTTAGCGCATTGCCCTCGACGCCGCTGGAAAAAATCGCGGATTTGGTCCCGTCCTTGTTGTAAGCGATCATATCATAGCGGTCTGGCAGGTAGCCTATCTGATCATCAGTGTAACCGCCGGCCAGTCCAATAAGTCCTGCGTGAATGTATTGGCCGCGCGGATATAGGCCGTATAAAAGATTACCTTTGCTCATATAAACCACCTGGCTCTGTAGATTATTTTCACCTGCCCGGCCGGACAGGTGAATTTGAATTCATTTCGACCGGGCAGGGCATGAAGGAATACTCCGGAAAAGGTATTGATACTGTTATCATTATCGCGCCGCACTGTTCCCACGTTGCCATCCACGCGAGCTTTGTGAGGATAGCTAAGGAGCGAATCGGTCAGCTGCATCTGTTCGCCGCTATCTGTATGCATGATCTTGACGTTATCCATGGGCGTATCGGCCATCGGGATAAAATCAAAAATCAGCGGAACGTCAATCGCCGAATCATTATATAAACTGACCACTTTATCGGTTTGGTTCTCGGTAAACAGAATGTTTACCACGGTATCAGCAGTTGCGTAAACAAACGGATCTGTCATCATAAGAGTGATATCAATATCAGACCAAAGCCATTTAAAGCCTTTGACCCATTTTTGTTTCGTTTCTACTAATCCGGCAATGCGATACTCCCGGTCCTCTCGAGCCATGCGCAGCGAGTAGTTGCGCTGCGCAAACAGGTTTATGATATTGTTGTATTGCCGGTCATGGTCGGCTTGGTTTTCGCCGCGAATGTGACAGGACAGTTTCATTTTCCTGCTTTCGATTTTGCCGTCGCCGTAGGCATAGCTGCCGTGCGCGTAAGCTTTATCAGCTTCTTTGATGCGCATTTTTATATCGTTAATATTGGATATGGCTACACGCAAATATTGCCTTTGTTCCACGCCTGCGGCAGATACGACAGTGATATATTCGTTAGGGTATGCGGTTTTTTCTTCGTATTTCGCTCTTTTAAAAACCATTTAACTGCTCCTTAAAGCGCCTAAAACGCTGTCGTTAAGTCCGCCGAGCAATTGATCAGCGTCCCAGCCGTTGTTGATTTGTCCGTAGTTATTGCTGGTGACGTTAATCACACTGCCGCCAATACCGCCCGGAATCGAACTGATACCGCCTCGCATGAAACTGCTGTCACCAAGACCAACGCCGCCGGTATTGAGCCCGCCCATGGCGCTGTCAAGGCCTCCGGCCATAAAACTGTCAGAGCCAAGTCCACCAGAATCGCTGCTGCCGGATACAAAATCGGTGCCGATGCCTGCTGCTCTGCCTGCCACTGCCGCTGCCAAGCCTTCGCCGCGAGCGATAGAACCCGGCACTGCTGCCTCGGCAAGCGCGGCTGCAGGTTCCCATGCTGCAGCACTTGCTGCAGCGATACCTTTTGTTTCAGCAAGCGCCATTTTGTTGGCCATTTTTGAAAAGACTGCTGCGAGCTGTCTGCCAACTATCCACTGAATGAACATATTAAGTATCTGTTTGCCGAGATTTTTTAACACGTCCCCGAGCTTTGCACCTTCCGTTATGATACTGGCGAGACCCGATGCTAAACCATCTTTGAGTGTTTGCGCCGCTTCCAGCCCGAACGATAAGAGGCTTTCCTGGCTTTCGAGCTGCCAGTCGTAATAAGCCTGCCTGAGCTCCTGCTCTTCGATCATTTGCTGCTGGCGGGCGAGGGCCTGTTCGAGCTCCATTTCCTGCTCGGCGGACAGCCGCCCTTGAAATGCCGCCAGAATTGCAGCCTGATTGTTTTCGGCAAGGGTCTGCATTTCGTTGTTGTATTCCTGCATGGCATTTTTGCGCTGCAGGAGGCTGTCGGCGAAAACTTCATTTGCCTTCGCTTCGGTTTGCTGGAGGTATTGCAGCCGCTGCGCTTCGGTTTCGGCGATCAGCTCGGCGGCTTTGGCATTGCCTTCGGCTTCGGCCTTGATTCTGGCATCGCGTGCAGCGTTGTAAGATTCAGTCGCTTTTTTTACCTGTTCGGCAGCATTGTCAAACATAGTATTTCTCGTGCCGGTAATGCCGTCCCACAAGGATTTGAACGCCTCGGCTTTTTGCACCATTTTATCAAACAGATCAATGTAGGCCTTGGCCTCCTGCGCAGACGTATCACGTTTTGTACGGCCAGAACCTTTTCTGCCAGAGCTGCCGCCACCGGCATCAGCAGCATAGTCACCGAGATTGCTAAAGTCAGGCGGAGCTTCCAGCTTTCGCGCATGTTCCGCAGCATCGCGGATCGCGGCGTAAGGATCATTGTCGCTGCTTATCTTATCCCAGTCCTCGACTACTCCTGCCGCCTTTGTGACGTACTCCTCGTAGCCTTCGATGCCTTCAGCATCAAATACTCCCTGCAGGAGGTTGGCTCGTTCCTGGCCGCCCAGTTCGTACTCTTGGGCTTTGACATAGGCCAGCGTTGCAACTGCAGCAACGCCCGTCGCTGCAAGACCTATTGGAGTAGACAGCATAGCCGCACGCAAAGCCCTGAAGGCCTTTATAGCTTTACTGATCGCCGGGATAAGGGTCGTCACTACCGCTATATCTATTGCGACAAACGCAGCAGCGACGACTTCGGTCGGTACGCTCTGGATGATCGCAGACCGAAGACCGGAATTGTCCACGCGCTCGCGGAACTCGTCGAAAAAGTCCATGGCTTTAGCTAGTTTTTTATGTAAATCAAAACTCTCGACGATATCTTTGCCGACGGAGATCGACGTGCGGCTAATACCGTCCATGAGGTTAGACCACATGCCGTCGATCGTGTGAGACTGTGCCTCCATCATACCGCCGAATTTGCTGTTCATACCAGCAACAATGGCATTCAAGCCTTGAGCCGCGCTGATCTGACTTTGTTCGGCTCGTTTCATGGCCTCGGGAATGGTTATACCGAGGCTTTCGGAAATAAACTTCCAAGCCGGGATACCTGCTTCAGCCAGCTGCCGGATCTCTTCAGCCGACACTTTGCCTTTGGCGGCCATTTGGCCCATGGCAAGCGTTATCCGGTCGATGCCCTCGGCTTGCATGCCAAGACCTGCTGCGGCGTCGCCAACGGCGGTCATGACCGGAATGATCTGTTCAGCGGAAAAACCCATTGCCAGAAGTCTGCGCGAGCCATTTGTTACTGATTCGAGGTCAAACGGAGTCACCTGTGCAAAGTCCTGCAGGTCGCTTAGCATAGTCTTCGCCTGCTCGGCATTGCCCAGCATTGTTGTAAACGCGATCTCAAGCTGTTCCATTTTTCCTGCAGCTTTAACGGCTCCCAGTCCCATGGCTGCCGTAGCTGTAGCGATAGCTGCTGCAGCGAGGGTCGACGCTGTCCTGATTCCATCCAGCGAATCTTTTGTTTTGTCGTTTTGCCTGGCGGCCTTGGCGGCAGCATCAGCGGCGCCTTTTTGTGCGTCGGCGAGCTGGTCGGTAGATCCTGCAGCTTGAGCTGCAGCGCTGGCCGCCCTGCTTTGCGAGCTGGCGACGTTATTTAATGCAGTTTCGAGTCTTGCTGCCTGCTGAGCCGCTCGGGTTGCTGCCGCATCAAAGCCTTGGCTTTCGCCATTTATCTGGACTTCTATTTTTTCGGCCATGGTAGCTCCTTATCCGAATAACCTGATGTATTGCTGCCAGTCCTCTTCTGTAAATTCATTCTTACTGCGGCTACTGGAGAAGCGGCCATCACTGAAGAGATCTTCGAGCTTCAATTCACGCGCGCCTTTGCGCCGATGATGATTTAAATAATGGATAGTGATAAGGCTTGCGATATCTATCTGCCGTGCTTGGCGCAGGTATTTTTCGCCGTCCCACAGAGCAAATAATTCATACGGCGTTAAAACTGCAATCTGCTCGGCTGTGAGTTTTATCGCATAGCCGATCCAGATGCAGCGATCGACCCAGTCGGCAAAAGTAATTACTTTTTTTCTTCGTCCTCGTCACTATCATCGCCGGACTGTTTTTTATCGGGCAGGATCTCTGCAAACGGGCTTCTGGCAGCGTCGCCGAATACCAGCCCCGAAAGTCCGATCGCGGCAGTGATCAGGCCCTGCAACTCGTAAATTGATGTTTCCCGGATCAATATCTGCACGCCGTCTTTGACTTGCTCGCGGGTCAGCTTGGGCATCTGCCACTTTAACCCTGCATGGATGCCGGATACAACGTCTTTAAGCGACCATACCGGTTTAGTCGCAAGAATGCTGACGTTCCTTTCGTCAGTAGTCGCCTCCAGCATTTCCAGCGCGTTTATGGTAAATTTCAGCTGATGTTCTTCTCCGAAAATATTGAGATCTACAGTGCGTCTAACTTGGCTGCCTTGGGCTTTATTTTTCGCTTTCTTTTTCATTTACATTGCCTCCTTTAATTAAAAAGCAGCGAGGAATCTCCCCGCTGCTGCGATTATGCGCTATTCGCGCGGGTCAGCCATATCTTCGATGACTGTCGGCTCGCCCTTACCGCTGAGCGTCAGGGTGAGGATCGATGCGTCGTCATACGCTGCGGATTCGCTCATTTCTGTGATCGAATACCAATTGCGGGTGCTGCGTCCGCCTTTTACCCAGCGCAGGATATCTACAGCCTCATTATTATTGTAGGCATCGTAGAGCTGCGCGATCGTGGGATCGCTCGGCTTGATGATGAGCTCCATGGATATCTCGGTCGTTTTCATGCCCGGCTCGCTGTCGCCGTAGCCGTTGGAATTTTTATCGCTGGTATCGATACTGTCGGCACTGTTATTAAAGTCTGCGGTTCGCTGTCCGCCTATGATAGACCAGACCGGTTCGTCATAGGTTGCACCTTCGCCGAAGTCTAAAAAAACAATTACCTCGCGCCCCATGAGTTTTTTATCGATCACCGGGCGGATGGGTCTTTGTGCTGCCATTGTTTACCTCCATTAATCACTGTCGTAAGTCACGTCTAGGGTTGCAAAGAGGACTCCCGCCTCCTGCGGCTGGCCCTGCGAGACCCCGAAAAGTATTTGCGTTATCCGGGCGGTAGTCGCCCAGTTATCAAGCGTTGGGTTCTTTAAAATAACCGCGTCCAGGCGGTCTGCGATGTCGTCAATATCGACGTTGTCACCTGCCGCCACTACGCAGATAGAGTAGGTCGCTCGACCGTTGCGGCTACCTTTGGCGTCAAAACTGTATGTTACCTCGTCGCAGCTGATCGTGCCCTCGGTTTGTTTAGACCGTTTAAAGCCTTTGACCAGCACCGTCCATGGAATGTCAGGCAGCTCGTCGCTCAAGATGCGCGCAATCGCGTCAGTTACTTCCTGACGCCTGCTCATATCAAGACCTCCCCAGTGTGACTTTAGGGGAGCCGCCGACGGCAGTCCCGGTAAAGTCTGCTGCTGTAATAGATCCTGACAGCGCGGTCAGTTCTGCGTAGTACGCTTTGCGCTTTTGCTCGTAAATGTCGATGCGCTGCCGGTTTTCGCCCATCGTTTCCGTCGCATCTGTGCCTACTGCGTCAAGTGCCGCCGTATAGCAGGCATAGACGATTGCAAGGCGTCTGATGTTATAGGGCAGCGGATCAGCAATATCCTCGTCAGCTATAGCGAATTTCGCCTGCACTGACCCGACATAAGCGTTTGCCGCATCGATGTCGGATTGATCAACGACTAATACGTCGTCGGTGATATCGGCATCGGTTATAAATATCATAATTTTGCCGCCTTTCTGATTGCCTCGCCAAACCTTGCTCTAATCGCCGCGGTTTCTTTTCTGGCCGCTTTATACAAAAAGGGATCGCCTTTAATGCCGGAAATAACGACGCGCTTGGAGAAGGCAAATCCTTCTCCGGTTGCCCATCTGAGAGCGGCTCTTGATTTTGGGACGATAACGATCGGGCGGCCTTTGGCCCCGTAGATGCCGGTGCCTTCATGTAGATATGCGCCGACCTTAGTCGTCACGCCTACGACTCCCGAAAGTGGACCAGTCTGATTAAATTCAATCCCGCGTTCGGTTTCGCCGCTGCGGGTAGTGAATTTATGTTCAGTTCTTGCCCGGTCCCGGATATCTCGCAATGCGGCTTTAAGCGCTATCGTCAGCTCATCTTTTGCCCGAAGCGGTAGCTGCCGGAAGTTTCCGATCAGCTCCTTTGCTCCGGTGATTTTGATGGTTATCATTTTTCGGTGGGATCAGCGGCCGTGTCATCCGGTTTGGCTTTGGGGTTTTTGCCTTTGACTTCAACCCAGCCAGCCTTTTTGTAGGCCGCGATCTGGACGTCACTTTTAAGGGTTACTTTTTTGCCTTTTTTTGTAAGTTCCATTTAAATTCCTCCTAAGCGGTCATATGTACATACACTGCGTTAGCTTTGGATGCAAGTACAAATGCGTCGTAGTAGACGCGGCCTTCTACCAGCCAGCCGCTGATGCCTTGCGGGTTTTCGTGGATCGTGTAATCAGCGAGCTTGACTGGGCTGCACATTGCGACCGGATTGGTGAGGATAAACGCGCAGTCAGCGGGTAGGTAAGTGGACGGGACGGGGATGATCGGCGTACCGTCTATCATGCCCAGCTGGCCTGTGAGCAATGTGTTTTGAGCCAGGTCGCTGGCTTGGATAAAGCTGCTGTCCAGCTTGATATTTTTGTAAAACTGGCCGGATACATAGGCTACAGATCCTACAGATGGGACCTTGTTGTCGATCAGGTGGTTTTTTGCGTCAAGAAATTTTTCGTATGCATTGGAGCTGGTGATGGCTGCTGTCGCAGTGCCGCCAGCATTGGCTGCGAGCGCCGCCAGACGATAGGTGTCGACCTCGGGGATTATAACTTCGTTGACCTGGCGGGCAAGAGCCTTGCCGGCCTCTTTGGTCATCATCGTGTCGTTGTAATTTCTGCGGTCGATCGAAAAAGTAAAGCTGCGGTCACGACCGAGAGTCAGCTCCTGCACGGTGTCTTCCAGTTCCGTTACTGTACCATAGCGGCTGTTACCGGTCATGGAATAGTCGTTCAGGGCCTTGGTGGGGATGCTGTAGACGTTGACGGTTTTCACCCCGATAAAGTCAAAGTCATCATTTACGGCCGGAGCCGTCACGCTCATGAGCGCGAAGCGTTCGTCGATTTTTTCAGAATATTTAGCTGCGTAATTGATTGCCATTTATAAATGTCCTCCTTATGCGTTGTCGAATCCGTCAGCAAAAGCGTCGCCAGAGCTGCCGCCATGGCCTCCGCTGCCGCTGCCGCCGGATGCGTTTACTTTTACTGCCCATGCGTTATCTTTGAGCCATGCTGCTACGCCGTCGTTGATAGAGACGCTTTCGCTGCCATTTTGCATGGTCAGCTCATCATTTTCGCCGACAGTGACGTTTTCGAGCAAAATTTTGCTTATGGCTTCCGGGTTTGCCGCATTGCCTTTGGCAAGGGCCTGCATCAGGCCGTTACTTTTGAGAGCGGCTACACGTTTTGCGGTCTCGGCCTCTTTGGCGGCTTTGGTGTCAGCCAGCTCTTTGTCGATTTCGGATAATCGCTTGGTAAGACCGGATAGTTCTTTTGCGATCTCGTCAGGCTTTTTGCCCGATGCGCTAAAGGCATCCAGAGCGCCTTTAAGTTCTTTTGCGGCATCTGCAGCATTTTCTTTGTCTTCGATCCCAAGGGCTGCCAGTACAGCATCATATCTGCCGGAAGAGCTCTCCAGCTCTTTTTGGGCAGCAGCTACTTTTTCGCGGTGCGTTTTCGCTTCCGCGTTTAATTTTTCGATTTCGCTTTTCACTGCGGCGACGATATCAGATCCGCCGTCCATGGCTTCAAGTTTGGTGTAGATTTCTTTTAGGTCCATTGTTGCCTCCATATTTTTAGTTTCGGCCTCCGCCGCATTTATATCAGAGCCTCCGCTCCAGATAGCTTTCGTTTCCTTTTGATTCAGATTGCGGCCGGTTGCGTAGCCGGCCGCAAAGAGAAAGGAGGATGTTTATAGTCAACCGATAGGAGGTTGGATTTCCTGCCGGTTTTGAGCTGTTTCGATCTGGCTCAAAATGTCAAGCGCCAGATTGAGGGCAAACTGCTTTTGATCGTACCGGTATTCTGCCCGGCGATCCATATAGTCCCGGATACTCGTAATATCTCTGATCGCTGCCGCAATACTTTTTTCAGGCGGCTGTTTTATTTCTCCGTAAAGTCCTTCAGGTATCATTTTTTACAAATCATCCTTTCGGCAGATCATTTATGCGCTTGCGGATTAGATATACCCCCTTTTAAAATCGTTCAAACACCGTTTAAAAACGTTTAAATGATTTTGGCGAAAGGGATTTATCCTGCGGGAGCGTAAAACCGCTTAAAACGGATTTTTGCGCTTGCGGTGACATAAAAAAATAAGATCAATCCCGAAGGATTGATCTTATTATCTCTTTTATTCAGTTTGGCGGCTTTTCAACGCCTTTAGTATTTTGCAAATTATGCTGTTTTGTATTCCGGCAGATATTTTTCCAGCTGCGAGTAGCTCCTGGACATATATCGCAAAAACTCTATGCAGCAGGCGTGGTCGGTTGGGTAGGTGCCCAGCAGATCCTTTTGGCCGCGCTCCATGTAGTAGAGCTCCCATTTGCCTTTGGGTGCAGGGAGGATGATATATCCATCATAACCGCGGAGGTAGTTATCGCCGGTGATTTCGTAATCTTTGCGAGGGATTTTTTCATTGATCAGTATTTTTTCCAGCTCTTTGATGGTCATCGCTCGTCAACCTCCTCTAAGTAATCAGATAGCTCCATAATCCTGTTTGGCAATTTGTACTGCCAGCCACCGCCCGTTTGTCCAAACCACGGCGCAGTGCGGCCAGATAATACTCCCGTAATGTCTTTTTTGACGCGGTAAACGTGATACTCATCGTTTTTGCTTCCGGGCGGCAGTGATCGCTCGCTAAATATAGTCCCTTGCGGGCTTACAAAACTGCCTGTATCTCTGCCGTAGCGGTCTACGATCACGCTGCCGGCTTTTAATGTTTCGGTGCCATAGCTGCCATAAAAGCCATCATACAGCGGATAGATCGGTTTGTTATCATCACTATACCAGCGGGCAGCTCCACGTTTGCCTAAAGTATAACTTAACCCCTGTGATTTTGCAATAGCTGCAAGATGGCTATCTGTCGGCGGCAGCAGGTTGCGCTCCATCAGGTCACGCACGAGATCAGCGTCAAGCCTGCTTGTCGGGTTCACAAGGCCCTGCCAGCCCCGCAGGTATTTAGTCCAGCTGTCACCGGCGGTCCATGCGTTGACGCCATAGAGACCGAGTACGAGTTTTTGCTTATCAAAGGGCAGATCGCGCAGCCAGCTATCAACGGCTTTTTTTGTTTGATCTTTTTGCTTCGACAGGTCGACCTCACCGCGGTAGACCTCAGAAAGGTAGCACAGGCAGTGCGGGTGCGCCGGAAGGGGCGGCACTTTGTCTCTCGGATAAACGCCGCCTCCTAAATTGTACATGTCGGCTTTAGCGTACATATCGCAGATATCATAAACGGGATGCCTGCTGCTGAGTTTCCACCTGACAGCGACGACATGAGGGTCCGCCAATGCTCTTGCGAAAAACCCGTCAGCCCATGCCCGGGTACTTTCGGTGCGGGTGATACGCTCGGCGACGTAGCGGGATTTTTCGTTGATCGCAATATCGAGAGCGGTTCTGTATGCCTTTTCGCTGCCAGTCTTGGCGGCATCAAGGAGTTTAGTATAAGCAGACTTTAGCGCTATATTGGGCGCGCCTTTTCGGGCCAGCCTGTTGATATTGCGCAGCGCGATGCGGGCAAGGCGTGACTGCTCCTCGTAATTTTCGGGCGTCCAGCGCCTGAGATTGGCCATGTACCCGGCGATAGCTTGATCCGGTATTACCGCTCCTTTACCATAACCGTCGTAAAGGGCTTTGGCTGCAGCCCGCCAGTCGGCGCCATTTTTCAGCGACCGTCCGACCACGGTAAGTATCTGGGCCCGCATGTCTCGGCCAGCTCCGTAAAGCCTTGCCGATAATTTGACGCCGTTAGACGTCCACGGTTTTTCGAGCGCTTTGACGAGCAGCTCACGATATTCAGGCGGTACGAAAGATGTGTCGGCTACTCCCAGGCCGATGGCAGCAGCGTCTGCCAGAAAATCAGGCAGACCGGTCAGGTAAAACATATCAGGGCGCGCCTTGATGGCCTTATCGACAGCTTTATCTACCTTATCTCCTGCGGCTATGCTTGCTGCGATCAGGGCCTCTGCTTTTTTCGCATCACTGCGCCAGGCGGCAAGATAGACAGATATTAGCTTTAATAATTTATTTGTTCCCATTTTTAATCGCTTTCGGTGGCATCAAGAGCTGACATATCAGCAAGGTCGCTATATTCGTTTACTATTTGCTCGACCCGGTCTTTTTTCAGATCAGGCAGGTAGGACGTTATAACACGTTTCAACACCTCTGTATTAAATGTTGTCCCAAAATCAAGGGCTTTGGCCGTTTCGGCGTTGGCAAGCTCTGTCGTGACATCCGACACAGAAAAGTCTTTAGGGTAATTGCATTGATAGTCAAATTCGGCGCCAAGCCAAAGCGCAAAGAGCTCGGCCAGTTCCGTTTCGGCGACATCGATGTTGCCCGCAAAACTGCTGAGGAGCTGGTTTGTTTGCTCAAAGTCCCACTGCTTAGCGACTCCGGAAGACTGGGTCCGTACGCCCGTGACGTTTACAACGACAGCCATGCGGTAGATCTCCTCCTGCAGCATCTGGATCTGGTTGGCGAGCACCGTCGCACACTCTGCCGGAGGCGCTATAAAGCTCGGGATGTGCCGGGAGTCCGGCGGATAGGCCAGAGCATTATCGGTACCGATATCCAGCTCCTCAGCTTTGGTTGTCGGATACGTCAGTATACTAAACGTCTGATTTCGCAAAATATCATCCAGCCAGCTGCATTTGTTATAAATGCTCCGGTTGGTCATGGCGATACTTATAAATTCTGATGCCGGGAACATATCAAAGGGACTGATTTCGCGGCTGGCGAGCTTGACTACCGGCACGCGGCCGAATTCGTACTCTCCGGTGCTAACGATTTTGTCGCCGTCGCGCAGTTCCCAGCCTTTGTCTGTGAATATGCGAACAAAGTCACGTTTGCTTTTGGGGTCGCGCTCTAAAAAAGAAAAGTAAATGATCTTGCCGTTATTGTCTACTTTGATCTCTTTAACTCGGTCAGGGTCCAATAGATAGGCATAGGGCCTTTTTTTGCTCTCAAGGATCTCGCCGATCGTGCTGCCGGGCTGCGGGGCGTTGTCGCAAACAACGTAGCCGATCCCATAGAGTTTTGCCGCTACTGCCCAGCGCTTAACAAGCGTATTGAGATCTGTACCGGCAAGATCGGTGTCTTTGGCGAAATCTTCCCAGAGGGCTGTGATCGCCCCGGAATATTCCCGCTGTGGATCTCGTTTAAAGATTGGGTCCACATGAGCGTTTACACAGGGTGATGTGTAGTTTAGGTAATAAGCCAAAGCGAGGCGCTGCTGATATTTTTCGGACGATTCGCGCGGGTGCTGGACGAGGTATTTCCCGTTCAAAAAGCCTCCATCGCCATAATACGCATTGTTTAGCAGGCTATATTCTTCGATCCGGTCGTTTTTCATCTTTCCGTCCTCCTAATACTTGATTTTAAAAGGCGTCACCTTGCCGGACTGCCATTTGGTGCGGCCGGCGTGGGCCGCAAGGGCAAGCGCCCAGAACCTGTCGGCGTGTCCGTCATCTGTTTCCGGGGCGACGTAACGCACGTTGCCCCCTGACGTGACAACTTTTTTGACGCTATGCAGGTCGTCGCGGATCTTATCGTCTTTCGGGATCGTAATGAGCCTGTCCTCAAATAGCCCCCGAATATGGACGGCCATATCTTCTTTGCTCGAGCCGGTAAACATCACCGGCTCGACTTTATAGCCGTAGTCCAGCTTGGCGTCTTCAGCCAGCTGTGCGCCGATGCCGGTGGCGTCGATGCAGGCCCGGTAGAGGTTCGGGAGGTCAAGGAATGTGTAGAGCAGCTGGCGCTGATCTCTAAACTTCATGCCCTGCATCTCTTTGACGCAGATGGTGTTATATCGCTCTCCGGCTTTTTCCAGCAGCCAGATGACCGAAAGGTGCTTTTTGCGGGCAACGTCAAAGCCAAGGTATAGCTGCGCTGCCGGATCGATCAGCTCCGGCAGATTGCGTGCGACTTTGCCATCGCTGCAGCCATTGATAAGGTCAAAAGTCAAAAAGCTGGATGACTCGTCCAAAAACTTACAGCAGTACTCCTGCAGCCATGTGTCCTCGCTTCCAGCTTCGCGGCGCAGCTCCTCTATGTTTAGATCCAGTCCCTCAGAAACGGCCAGATAGATGTCTACCTCATGTTTACTCCAGTTATTGTCCGGGTCCGATACAAGCTTTTCAAACTGGTTACCAACGCCGTTTGGTGTTGAGATTATGCGCAGTTTGTATCCGCGGGTAATAGTCGGATATAACGCTGCCCAAATCGCCTTTGAGTCGGCATGGAAGGCAAATTCGTCAAGGACGACATTGCCGGAAAAGCCGCGGGCCGTGTCAGGATTGGCGGGCAGCGCGATGATGCGGCTGCCGTTGGGCAAATTAAGCTCCAGCTGCTTATAACTGTCTTTGCCGACCTTAAAGTCAGCTTCGATCACGTCAAGGGCGTAGCTGGCAGCTTTAGCGTGCATCTGCACTTTGTCCATCAGCTCGCGGGATTGCCGCTCGCCTTTAGAGAGCAACACCCAGAGCGTCTTGCGCTCTAATGTATCAAGCAACACTTCCAGTGATACCGCGAAAGAAAAACCTGTTTGCCGCGCTTTGTTGACCAGTTTGAATCTGCTTTTATCTTCTACCCAGCGCTGCTGATAGGGCAGCAATGGTATCAATGGCTGCATTTTTGCTCCCATGGTTCCTCCTTTTGTTAAAAAGCATTTAAACGCCTTTTTCAAGGCGTTTAATATGTCAGACCGTAGATGGCCTCCTTGATATAGGCCATATGCTCCGGCGACACTGAGGCCATTGTTGGCGTGCCTTCTTCAAGTTTTTTGATCACCTCAGCAGCTTTTTTTCTGGCGTCTAGTTTAAGGCGTTCCCGCTGCACGCCGCTGCGTTCCAGCAGGGCCAGAGCCTTGATGACTTCTGTTGCTTTAGCACCTTTCAGGGAGTCGATCTCCATGATGTATTCCATTACAGCAGATAGTGCCATCTGATTGGCGGCTTCAGCTATTTCAAGTGCCGGACGGTCTCCGGCAGAGTCTACTACAACGCGGGCCTGATCGCGAAAAAGCTGCAGCTTTTCCATCTGGGCTAAAAACCGCTGGCCATAGCGGCCAACGCTGGCCCTGCTGATATCCTCGCCCATATGCTGCAGATGTTCGGCTATTTCGTCATATGTTTTACCGCTAAGTATGAGTTTATCGACGGCTTCGCGCACTGATGCCGGAAGCTTTGATATTTTGCTGTGGCTGCGCTGCTGAGTCTTTCGCCTCATACGCTCACCCCCGGATCCGCCTCCAGATTTCCGTCTACGAGATCTTTTCCGCTGGCAGTGAGTTTGACCATCTGACGCGCAAGATCGATATCAGTAAAGCCTACCTGCTGCAATGTGACATAACCTTTTTCGGCCAGATATGCCAGCTGCGCTTTGAGTTCGCGTTTGGTGACGTCAAAACGGGCGGCAATGAGCGACTGCAGCACAAGTTTTTCGCTCAGTCCTGCAGGGTAGTTGTAGTCGAGGACAGCAAGGATGCGTCCCCGCAGCTCTTTTTTTTCAATGCGTTCAATGCTGTTCATTCTGCTCTCCTTTTGCAACTACTTGCGCCAGTGTTTTGTCAACTTCATGCAGTGCGCTGAGTGTGCGGTCTAATTTTGAATCTATTTTGCTGACCATAGCGATATACTCGTCTTTGGCTACAAAGTCTCTTTGTATCCGTAGTGCTTCTCGGGCATAGTCTTCTCGTAAGCGTTCTATTTTCAAACTAACATCAATAATCTTTGCATCTTGGTCTGTAGTGCGTTTGATCAGATCCTCTTTGTACTCGTTCAGGTATCTTCCACACAGCGTCAGGACACCTGATATGATCGCCATAGCGATAGTAAAAAGCATGTTGATGTAAGTTTGATCCATTATTAGAGGCTCCTTATCTTAAATTATTTGTAGTAGCAAACTTCAGACAGATAGTTTTTTAACTTGGCATTCAGTTTTGACCTGCGAATAATTTTCTTCGTATCTTTAGATTTTTTCTTATCTAATCTCAATACGAGATCGATGACATCAAGGCGCCCTGTAGTAAAAAGCATGTAGGATTTACTGTTTAAACAGATTTCGAAGAGATCAAGAGTGTCACTAGCTGTTATTTCATTGGAGTAGCCGCTATTATCTGTATATAGATACGGCGGATCAGCAATGATGCAAACATCTTCTAGCGAGCCATATTCAACGAGGACTTCGCGCCAATCACATGATACCCGTTCAACATTATTCAAGTAATCTCCGGATATTAACGGGCTTTTTACGAGATTGTTCCAGCAAGATTGGTTTATTTTGGCAATCAAGTCTATTTTTCCGGCGGCATATTTCCCGCTAAACAGTAACCAGCTGCCAATGGTTATCCAGTCTGAATCTTCCGGAAGCTTTTGTAGATATACATTCAGTTTTGTGAATATATCGGGATAGCTGCGTATATTTTTCCCGCTTGGTATGTTTTCGAAAAGCTTTGTCAAGTATTGATGGACGACGTTTGTTTGTGGTATCAATTCCAGACGGTGATTGTAGTTGTCGAAATCATTCCAGATAACGCGGCTTTGAGGATTTTGTTTTTTGATGGTGTTTGAGATAAAACCGCTGCCACCAAAAAGGTCTAAATATACTTTGTGTCCGCTTATAGCATTAAACGCATCGAACAGACGTCCCCCCCACATGTACTTATTGCCACGAAAGGGGATTGGGGGTCTGGTGTTCTTAATAATTTGGTCTCCTAAAAAGTTATTTCAAGGCCGACAGCTACATGTTTTTTTGTGTCTGGGATAGTGGCCATGATGGTAATTTTCTTATTTTTTGCAATAAAATATCCGTAGCTTAGTGCCGGGCCGTCAGTTGTCTGCCAGATGCCCACTGCTTGGCGTGGTCTTTTTGCTTCGGCCAGTTGATCAACGAGTTTCGTAACGTCAAGAGCCGCTTCAGTTTTACTTTCAACGACAAGCTTGCCCGCATCAAATTTATGCTGCTCGTTTTTAAGTGCTGGCAGGGTGTAGGTGCTATCGTTATATTTTACCTTTACTGCGGGGGCATGGACGGTGATCTCGGCATCCGCGTCATCAACTCCGGCTTTAGCAGTATAGCTGACGTTTGTGCTGGTTGTAGCAGTCAGCTCGTTTTTTGGTTTTGTCGGCAAAGGAAGTTCTGTTTCGGGCTTCGGCGTGCAATAAAGCATCAAGGCTGCCGTTATCAACGCGCCAGCGAGAAACGCAGCCAGCAGTTTAACTTTTTCCATCGAGTTTACCTATAGCGCTGCTTGCGCCGCGGCTGTTGATAAATTTTCCTGTGACCTGCGCGCCAAAGCAGGCAGTCAGGATCGTACCGGCAAATATTTCATAATGCGGCCACGTTTTCCCCTGCAGCAGCAAGAACATCGTCACAAAAATAAAAAAGGCAAAGCCGGTTATAGCCAGGACTGTAGTGCAGCTGGGGTGACCTTCTGCATCACAGATCAGGTCGAGGATAAATTTTTTCAAGGCAGGAACCTCCTAAAAAACAATAAGATCAAGCAATTTGCTTGATCTTATTATCTATCGAATCGGAAAAGTCGGCTTTTCAACGCCTTTAGTATTTGAGCGTCAAAAAAGGTTCCCTTGATTTTCTTTCAGTATTCTTTTGGTTTCGTTTCTTCTGTTTTGTGCGAGCAGGCTGCGCACATAGACTTCGGATACATTGTATTTCCACGCAAGTTGCCGCGTGTTGGACCCGTCGAATTCTTTCGCTATGGCGCGGTTTCTCGGCCCTTCCAGTACCTCATCATAAAGCGGGATATACTGTTGGATTCCGCCGCTATACCTGCAAAGGTCAAGTGCTGCCTTTATTCCGATCGCACTGATTATAGGCTGAAACGACTGCGCGAAATCTTCCGGCTGCACATCGGCTTCGAGCTGGCTTTTGATTTTTTTATCCATCAGCAGTCAACTCCCTTCGGTGTTTTATAGCTTTCAGCGCTTCGATGACTTTCGAGCATTCACCAGGCGTTTCTGGATTGGATTTCCCCACAGTCTTTTGGCACAGGCTGCCGAGACCTGCGTCTGATATGCCCATATCGGCCTGCATTTTCGCAATATGGCGCAGTTGAGCTGCTGTTGATCGGCCTTGCATTTCAAACCCCAGCCGCTGAAAGGTTTTGAGGAGATGCTTGAAAGCCGGTTGAGTTAGCTCTTTGGTGCTGTCTACACCATATTTATAGAGCAGTGATCGATAATCTTCTTCGCTGAGGCCAAGCTTTGTTTTAGCTGTCTGCAGCAGCCCGACCTGCTTTTTTGTTATGATGTTAGCCATAATTGCCCTGCCTCCTTGATTATTGCTCGCCGGGGCTTATCGTAAGGGCAAGCGTATCTTCGACGCTGATCGCTTTTGCCAGCTCTTCAACGTCCAGCGAGCTAAGGTCAAAGTATTTTTTGACGAGCTCGGCGTTTTTGGCGGCGCGGATAGCGTCGAGTTCTTCTTCTAGGTTTTCACTGCCAAGGCCTGCGGCCCGAAGAAGCTCCAGATCCTTTTTGTATTCGCCCTTGAGCTTTTTAACAAGCACCTCCACAGCGTCAGGTTTGGCTTTTAAAAGCGCCAAAATGGCTTTCAGGTCTATTTCCTCGTAGTCCATACGCAAGAGGGCTGTGAGGGCGATTTTAAACTTTGTTTTGATCTCGTATTTCGGCTCAGTTTTAACTTTGATGTTTTCTTCAGCAACGGCGCCGATCAGGGCCATTACTTTTTCCGGGTCAATGATATTGAGCTTTGTTCTGATCATGAGCTCCGCCCGGCCATTATCTGAGCTGGCATAAGCGTAATTTAGATTGCAGTTTTGCATTTTTGCGTAAAGCTCGGTCTGGATCTTGATTTTGGCTTCTTCCAGCTGCTCTTTGGCGGCAGCGATTTCGGCCTCCAGTTGCACGGCTCTATCGATGTAGGTTTGGATATTTGTACTACTCATTGATTGCGGCTCCTTTTCTTGGTTTTAGCACGATTATTTTATCACCTGACTTTTGCTCCTGCAGGCTGATTATAAGCTTGGTACCCGGTTTCAGATGCATGAGCCTACGAATCGCTACAGGAATGCAGCAGGTACCATTTCTGTTGATAGTGAGGATTGAGTTTATCATAGTTTCTCCTTTATTATGATTTTAACCATCTTTTTATCTTTTCCCAAAGCGATAACTTTTCTTCTTTCGGCAGAAGCACGCTGCCTATCTCATGCGATTTAATGCTGCTGTCCAGCGAAGCTGTTGTCCCGTCCTGTTTCCGGCTCTTACGGCCGATTTCGCAGCGGCGGCAAACTTTGTTTTTAAAAGCAGACTTAGTGGAGCGATTCCTGTCTTTTGGCATCTGTTTTTTGCCCATCGGCTTTTCCCTCCTTGGTTTCGACTATTACGCTAATGGTGATTTCTAAAAAATCTTTGGCAGTAAGAAATCCGGTAGATTTTTCAATCATTTCGGCGAGGCCTTTTATCGCCTTCATTACAAACTTAATTAATTCTTCCGGGCTTTTAGTGCGCCCCAGAGTGTAGAGTTCATTTTCCAGGCCGACGATTATCGGCTTGTCATTTTCCAGGCATTCTTCGATTTGCTGCCGCAGTCGTTTCGTTACCTGCTCTTTATTTTCGTCTCCTACTGATGTGTATCTTTTGTCATTTTCCATTAAAAAATACCGCCTTTCCAAATGTAGTGTTCGATCACGGTTGCTGCGGCCTCTTTCCCAATGTACCAGCAAAGCTCTAAAAAAAAGCCTAAAAAGCAGACTAATGCTGCAATAAGGGCCATGAACCCGGCAAGTTTTAGCATCTGCCAGCACACGATAAGTACCGTTTTTAGTATGTTTTTGATTCCAGTTAAGGTTAATGCGTCCATGTTTAAACTCCTTTGTGTTTTATTTGGGTATGTTTGTTAAGTGTGATAATGAAAAAATGGCGGCTGTGGTCAGCCAACAAAGACCAGTTATCATTAAAGCAAAGAGCATTGCGATCAATATATCCGGGATTTTGATTTTCATTGTCGATCCCTCCTGTATTTGTCGATGTAGCTCCACACTGTACTGGCATTTACGCCTATCGCCAGTGCGATGCTGCGGGCGCTGCGGCCTTCGTAGTGCATTTTAAATACATACTCGTGATGCTTTTCCCAGTCAAAATTAGAACGCTTCATCGGGCGAAACGGCGGTATGCGTTTACTTTCTGTTTTTGGCGTCAGAGCCGGCAGCTGGATCCGTTCAGGGGTTATGACCTTCGGTTCCTTGTGTAATCCTCTGTAGCATGGATTCACATGCATATGGGCGCAATAGGCGGCGTCAGGTGCCGTTTCTTGCAGGTGATAACATTTTTCGCACTCCAAGATACGCGTCATTTTCTCACTCCTCGCTTGCTGATGCGTAGGGCTGCAGCTGGCTTTCTTTACGCCAGACTGCGCCATACGGTTTTGTTTTGATCAGGTAATTTATTTTTTCGGCAGTGCGGTCTACTTTTACTATCTCGACGGTGCCGATGGCTGCGCCGCCTTCCGCTTCCTCGTCATATTGGCTCGCACTGTACCATACTTCATGGCCTGTTTTAAATTTAGGCACAAGCACCGGACGTGGCCAGCCCACGAACCATTTAAAAGCCTTTTTTATAGCGATAAGAAGATTTCTCAGCATGTCATATTTCCTCCCCGGCTTCAGCAAGACGATAATAATAGCTTGAGATAGCATCGTCTTTGGTTTCCCACGCCTCAAACCATTCATTACCTGCACTGTCTTTGCCCCAGGTGGCATATGATTTTTTTAAATTGGCATTAAAGCCGAGCGCGGTAAGGCTTTTGCCGATATGTGTAAGCTTCATGAGTTCATAATTATTTTTATCCATTGTGCCTCCTAGACTATTGTAATAACTTGTTCGGCTGCCTGAATATGGCGGATGGATAGCTTCTCGCCTGCGCTATGAGCCATTTTAAGAGCAAAGAGGTAAAGCTTGGTCATAAGGCGCAGCGCTCCGGTTTTATTAGCGGCCCGGTGAAGTTCGTCTAGGGCTTCTTCATCAAGCTCTACGCCATTTTGCAAGACGATTCCCTGCACGTCTTCCAGCGGGATCGTTTCGTCCAGCTGGATCTTAACGCTGCGGCTGAAAAACTGGCCGGTGATCAACTTGTTTTTTTCGGTGATCTTATCCATGATAGTCGGGTTTGAAACGAGGATCAGGGGTACGCCGGTCGCGTCATATATTGCCCTCAGCGTCTCAATCGCGTCAAGCCGCAGGAAGTGCGCTTCATCTATGATGATGGGGCGATTGGTCTTTTCAAGTGCTTTAACAATAGAGCGGTGCATGCGGTCAGCTCTGCTGTCTGTTCGTTGGCGCAGGGCTTCGAGGATCTCTTCCATGACGCAGCGCTTGGTGGCAAGATTCGGATTTGCTGTGATGAAAATGCTGGTCGGGTTATCCGCTGCCCAATCTTTGGCTGTTACGGTTTTGCCGATCCCGGGTGCGCCGTAAATGACGATGATATCATTGCGATCGCGGGCGTAATCCATGCCGAAGTTGATCTGGCGCATGATATTCGTTTCAATGATTTCAGGGGCCTTGATCTCGTTTATCGCCCGGTTTCTGCTTTCGTCGGCGATCAGCAGCGCTTCTAATTTATCTGCGATGGCTTTCTGATCGCCTTTATAGCTGCCTCTTAAAAAACCGGAAAGGGCAGCTCCTGAGATCCCGATCTGCTTGGCCAGCTTTTCCTGACTGATATCTGTATGTGTCGTAAGATATTTTTTAACTCTTTCGATTAAGCTGTTCATTGTGTTTCCTCCTTTTAAACGAGCTTTATATTGACTTTAACTGTCATTTTGATATGATATTTACGCAGGTGCGTTCAACTTCGCCTGCGTGTATTTTGGGGAGGCAGTCGCTTGCAGGCGGCTGCCTTTTGTTTTCCCTCACCTTAATTTTTCTGTTATACCTACAAAGAGATCAGTAAAGCAGTCGAAGAATCCTAAATTAAATTTCTATAGAAAGAGTGCAGTCGCAGCTGTGCTCTTTTTGTATTTCTGCAGCGACGGCTACAGCTTCTTTTATGTTTTCATATCCGGGCCCATAACGATCTAATTGTATTTTTAGATCCACTTGTAGGCGCGGAGGCATAGTGTGAATTTGCTCTCCTTTTGACTCGTCTGTTGAATCAGCATTTGTTTTTGATCGTTCTTGGCAAACTCTAATTTCTTTTGCCACACCATTGGCGTCAGAAAAATTTACAGGATGGTTTTTTGAAAAATGTGCAGATCTGAGTTCGAGTTCGGAAAGTACACCTTTTATTGCAGTAAAAGTAAGGTTGTTTTTTTGAAATATCCACATAATTTCTCCCACAATTTCATGAAAGTCTGGTTTTTTAGGAGGCATCGGCGTGTCTTCGAGGTCTTTGATCTCGGCACTCGACGCGTATTTGTGGTCTGCTCTGCAGGCTATATCCCAGTAAATACGGTCAAGCAAGCGTTGATATTGTTCTTCAGATAACCAACTGTTTACGTTTTTTACGTAGTTGATTACCTTCTTTTTTGTGTTTTCATTAAGTTTATTCATGGTATTGCCCCTTTCTTTGTTTTAGGTAAATAGAATAATGAATTCCTGTTCTTGTCCCGAATGATGCTGTTTGGAGTTAAGTTTAATGATATTTTGTGGTATAATTAAAAATATATGTCAAGGAAGGTTGAGGGCACTTGAATCTGACTAATGCACAAGATTTATATCAGTATTATCAAGGAATACTTGTAGAACACGAGCGAAAGATGCGACGTATTTTTGAAAATAAAGCTTTATGTAATATCATTCCACGACCTATCTTAGAAGCTCAAATTCTCCAATCTAATGCTATTGGTAATTATCATAGTGCATATTCTTTATATTCAAATCCACTACTAAAGTCTACCATTGTCGCTCAGAAAGCTTTTGTTGATGTTATTAATGCTTGCCAATTGCATCAACAGAATGCCACTATTGCGTCTATTTTTAATCAGATCACGGAAAAACAAATGCGAAATCAAGAAATTTTAGCTCAAGCTTTCAAGCCACAA
>CEAK01002639.1_pt1 | contig 27096 bp, 17 predicted proteins | sample 480681 | NCBI WGS metagenome assembly CEAK01 (sample SAMEA3182071, study PRJEB8094) | gut metagenome | biome: human; feature: gut; material: Stool; isolation source: human stools | place: Canada | collected 2011-12-06 | reverse complement strand
TCCCCGGAGAGGTTGGTCTTATAGACCACCTTGTAGGAGAGCTGCTGATTGTAAGTGCCGGTGACAATACGGCCCAAAGTCACCTGACCGGGCAGGGCATCACGCCAATAGAAGGACTGGAGCGGTACCGTAGAGGTGTTGCCGATGCCCGCCAACGTGTACTTGATGGGCTGACCGGGCATGACTTCGGCGGGGCCGGTCTTTTTGATGTTCACGCCAGTGGAAACGCTGTCATTCTCCACCTCAAAGGTGACGATCTGCCCCTCATGCTCCAGATAGGCCGTCATCACCGTGGGGTTGACGGCGTAGTATGCCGGAGCTTTCACCTCACGGATGGTATACCGGGACAGGGGCAGCGGCTTGCTCACCGCAAGGCCCCGACTGTTGCTCTTGATGGTGTCCACTAGATTATTGGCCTTGTCGTAGATCTCAAACACAGCGCCCTCCAGCAGTGTCTCGGCAGGCAGACCGTTGATGGGATTATCATCTGCGGACTTCTTCACGATCTGAATTTGTGCGGTAATGGGGGTATTCTTCCATGTGATCTCTGTGGTCTCACCGGCCTTCACATTGACGGTTTTGAGTTCCGTGTCCGGGATATATCCCTCATTCTCCAACTCCCGCAGGTAATAGCGCCCGCTTTCCGTGAGATCGTCAATATAGACATAGCCCCGCTGGTCGCTCACATACTCCCCGATGGGATTCTTTTGTCCATCGTAAAGCAGGAAGTGGACGCCATAGATGCCCTTGCCTGTGGCAGAGGAAATTTTGTGGATCAGGATGCCAGAGATCGGTGCGTTGGTCACGGTGAGCTTGGTGGTTTTCCCGTCTTTCACAGTGAAATAGTGGGGGCTGTCATCCAGCTTGAAGCCTTCTGCACTCTCAGTCTCCACTGCATAGTAATTGCCGTCCTCCAGCGTCGCAAAGACGCTGCCGGTTTTCCCGGTAGTCACAGTGTCCACCAAAGCGTCATCGCTGACGCGCCGAATTTCAAAGGTGGTGTTGGGGATGCGCTCGGTCTTGTCCGCTTCATTGACTTTGATGATCTCTACGCCGCCTATGAGGGCGTTATAGAAGTAGAGATGTTGGGTATCGTCCGGGTTGATGGTCACAGTTTGGCTCTGGGTATTGGGGTCGATGGTATAGCCGGGGATGCTCTGTACCTCTGTCACGATGACGGTCCCGGCCAGGTCAGAGAGGATGATCTGACCGTTTTTGTCCGTCCAGTACAACCCGTTGCTGGACTGCTTGCCGCCCTCGGCATCCACAAAGGAGCCGTCGGAATAGGTGATCTTGAACTGCACTCCTTCCAGCGGAGTTTTCTTATCCGCGCTGGACAATTTGTGGATAATGAGGTTTCCCAGGGGCTGGTTGCGGAATTCCAGCGTGACCGTCTGACCCGCCTTGATCTGTGCTGTCTGAGGCGTATCATCCAGCAAATAGCCGGACTTGGCAATGGTTTCCTTAGCCACCAAAGTGGTGCCGGGGGCAATGTTTTCAATCAGGATACTGCCTGCACTGTCCGTAGTGAAGTAGCCGTTTCCGTTGCCTACGACTGCGCCGGAACTGTCTGTCACAAAGAACTGCACATCTGACAAGGGGGCGTGGGTCACGCTGTCGATCTTGCGGATCAGCAGGCTTCCCTTGGGGGAGTTCCCAAAGTAAAGCTGCACCACATCCTGTTCCGCGCCGCTGATATAGGCGGTTTGGGGTGCAGTGTCGATTACATGGCCGCTGTCGCTGGCCAGTTCTTCGACGATGTAAGTGCCGGCTTTCAGCCCCGTCACGGTGAAGCTGCCGTTGGCCGAGGTCTTGTAGGTCCCGATGACCGTGCCGCCTGTTCCGCTGGTGCCAGTCAAATACTTTACCTGAAATACTGCGCCCTGCACGGCCTCACCGGTCACGCTGTCGTACTTCCAGACGATCAGCGCCGAGAGAGGGGTATTCTCAAAGGTCAGTGTTTTACTGGTGCCGGACTGGATATAGACCTCCTGCGTGGCTTCCTTTATGGAATAGCCTGGAACACTCTCCAGCTCCGTCACCTTGTACCAGCCGTCACGCAGGCCGGTGAGAACAAATTGGCCATTCTCATCTGTATAGAAAGTCCCGAGGTCGTTGATCTCTCCACTGCCCGTATTGTTGCTGGCATAGGTCACGCGGAATTTGGTCCCCTCCAGCGGATCGCCGGTGACGCTGCAAACCTTGTTGACGGTCAGGCTGGGCTTTTTATGGTTTTCAAAATAGACCGTATGATCCCGATTTGACCACAGGGTCACAAGCTGCGCCGGAGCGTCCAGCAGATAGGGAGAAGGTACGGATTTCTCCGTGATCTCATAGACACCGGGCAGTAGGTTTTTCAGCTCGGCCTTGCCGCTGGCATCTGTCTTGATCTCATCCACGCTATGGCCGTCTGCCGCACGGACGGTAAAAACGGTGTTGGCAACCGGTTCACCCGTATCTGCATCATGCTTATAGACGATCAGGTTGGGCCGTTTCTGGTTCTCGATGACCAGAGTGCTGGTCTTTCCGGGGAAAAGCTCCACATGATACTCCCGCAGGTCAATGATATGATCTGCTGTGGTCACCGTCTCCCGGATGGAGTAGACCCCAGGTTCCAAATTAGAAATGCTGATCTCACCCTGGTCGTTGGTGGTTCGGTCAAGGTAGTGGCTGCCATCCTCGATTTTAGCGATGCGGAAAGTTACGCCAGACAGCGCCGAACCATCCGCACTGAGCTTGATGATCTCCAGTGTGGGCTTAATGCTGTTCGTAAAAACAAATTGAGCGTTCTCGTTGCCATCGAGCTGGATAATACGCTGTGCCTGATCGACGATATAGCCGGGACAGGATTTTTCAGTCACAACATACGCACCAATAGGCAGTTTGGAGAGGTCGATTTCACCATTCTGGTCGGTGGTAAACTCCTCCGGGCCGTAGTCCCCGGCCACAGATTTGATCTCAAAAACAGCGTTCGGGATGACCTTGGATGGGTCTGCGTTGTCCACCTTTACCAGATGGAGGCCGGGTTTCACATCGTTGAAGTACAGCAATTCCTTGATGCCGTCACCGGCGTGAAGTTCTACCTGCTGGGGAGTGGTGTCCAGAATGTGGTCATCGCTGCCAGTATCTACCTCATAGGCCAGATAGGTGCCGGGAGCGAGGTCAGTCAGCAGTATCTCGCCAAACTCATCTGTCTGGAATTTTCCCATGGAGACGGCATCCTTGAACACCTCAAAGGTCACGCCGGGCATAGCCTCCATGGTTTGGCGGTCATACTTGATAATGCGCAGTCCAGGGAGTTCTTTGTTCGTAATGGTCACATCTGCCGTTGAGCCGGAAACTACATGGATTGTCTGCACGGTATCTGTGTCAGCCAGCCAACCGGGGACGCCTGCGATCTCACGCACTTCCCACGCCCCCGGCTTTAGCTGGTCGAACACAGCGACACCCGCAGCACCGGTCTGGCGGGTCAATGTCTCTCCTGTTTCAATGTGCTTGATCTGCACCGTGGCGCCTGACAGATATTCGCCGATGTCACTGATTTTCTGTACCCGAAGATTTCCGTAGGAGTCATTATAATAGGTGACTTCTGCCATCTCGTTGTAGACCACGGTGACATTCTTAGCCGTGTCCTTGCCCAACAGGTAATAGGCCGGGGCCTCGCGCTCGATCACGGTGTAGTTTCCGCTGAGCTTCAGCGGGATCATAATCTCACCGTTCTGGTCGGTAGAGAAAAAGCCAACGGTGTCGCCATCCGGACCGATGACCTCAAACAGCGCTCCCTCAAGGGGGACGGTAGTACCGGTCTCATACTTCAGGATGCGCAGGCCAGTTTCTGGCGTCTCCTTCGGCTCATCGGCATAGCTGCTGTATGTGGAAAGGCGCTTGGTGATCGTGGGGTCGGTATCTACCATGTAATTCTGAAGTTCACCGTATTTGTTCTGTTCCGCGCACACAGCGTAAAAAATGGCATATTTATAGACATCTGTACTGAAAGAAAGCTGGTCGTTGCCGCTTTTTCCAGCTATGGAGTCCACAGGATACAACACCTTGAATTTACCGGCGTAGCCATTGCCTGTGCCGCTGGTGGTAATGGTGGTGATGTCGTTGTTGTTCATGTCCACGATCCGGGTACCAACAGGTACGCTGTCCGGATTGGTAAAAGCGACATTCACGGTATAATCGCATACCCATGTTTTGGACCAGAAGGTAAAGACCTGCTGTTTGTAGGGTTTTTCGTTAACTGTGACATCATAGGCTGTGCTGCGGTCGGGCGTGCAGGTGATTTCCGGACTTAAAATCTCACTCCATCCGGTGCCATTCGTATAGATTCTTTTTGCCGCCGCCAGGATTGCTTTTGCACGGTCCAGCTCCACTCCGGTCAGATTGGGATTGACTTTCAGATTAGCAATGGACCAATTGGGAAGCAGGTAGCACCAAAGTGCCATTTTGGTCGCATAGTAGGCATGGTACTTGTTTTCCAGCTTCAGCTCACTCAGCCCTTTTGTTGGATAGCCGTTGGCGACGATGCCCATCACCTTGGGATCACTGGACTTTTCCTCGGCCAGATACTGGATGCTCTCGCCGGGAGCCACGCTCTGCGGGACGCCTTTGGTATTGGGGTTGACGCAATAAGCCGGGATCTCACGAACACGGCCATTGCTGTCCACATGATTGTAATACGTATAGATCTGGGTGCGGATGCGGCCGTTGATGGACAGATAGGACATCTCTGTGCCGCCGTTGTAAATATCCACCTCGCCCAGCGCCTCTTCCTCTGAGGCGGCGGCAAAAGCAGCTGTGGGGAACAACCCCAGCACTGTCACCAAAACGAGGAGCAGCGATAATATTCTTTTCTTCATGAGGGGCCTCCTTGATGTGATTTGGGTAAAAGGAAAGCGGTATGCCGTTGGCATACCGCTTTGTGGATGATATTCAGTTGTCAGACAGCACGGATGTTATATTCGGTGCGCTGAAACACACCATCTTTATACACATCCCATGCTTCCATGTAGTAGGTTCCGGGCGGACAGGAATGGAACAGGTTCTCAATCTCGCTCTCACGCCAGGGCCAGAAGGAATATGCGCTGATCTCCGAAGGAATGGAAAGTTTGATACTGACTGCTGGGCTGCCCTTGCCGCCATAGGCCAGCTTTCCGTCCTTGCTGGTGTCCGGATGATTTCCGGCAAGGTTCTGGAGCGTGTACTGCATCCGCCGCGTCTCGTAAAGATTGCGGATAAAGAGATACTCGCCGCTTTCCAGTTGAAAATGCCGCACCTCAGCCGCCGGAAGTTCGATTTCCGGAAAACTGCTCCAATCACAAGTGGGCTGGGGTAATTCACCCAGCGGTCCACTGACAAAGGCGTTTTTATCCCACCGGCTTACATCGGTGATGGTATAGTCCGTCCCATCAGGGCAGCGGATCGTATCTCCAACTTGCGGAACATAGCGGGAACCATCTGTTGGCGCAACAGAATCGGCAGGCTGTTCCTCCTCATATGGTCTGGCGGTGTCGATCTCAACGGTGCGGGTGCTTCCATTCCATGCCACGGAAAAGCCCACAGCTCTGCCAATGTCCCGCAGCATAAAGTAGTTGTTTCCGTTGATGTTGTAGCCGGTCAGGGTGATGGGATTGCCGTTCAGTGTGAGTTTCTGGTCCATTTCCGAAAACGGCGTTGCCACGATCCCTGCCGCGTATGCGACACTTCCGCCAAATAGAAACCCTCCGCAAAGCAGTCCGGCAAGAAAACCGGGAAACCCCTTTTTCATACTGAAGCCCTCCTTGTTTTTATGTGCTTTCAGCATATCGGATCATCCCGCGGCTGTCAAAAAATCAGACTTCCTTGGCCTGAACGCACCAGCGGTAGGAGGGCTGGTTCATCACGCAGGTCACAAGGGTAATGATATTCTCTCCGCTGTCATGCAGCACCGAGAGGTCATCGTTGGCGATCTTTTCCACGGAATAGACCTCATAGGTGCGGATCCCCAGCTTGGTGGTCAGCTTGACGCTGTCACCCACGGACAGGGTGTGGATCTTTCCAAAGTGGTTGTTCACGCCCCGGTTATGGGCGGCGATGGCAACATTGCCCTCCCAGATGCTGGTCTCCGTAAAATGGCCCGTGCCCTTTTTCAGGGCGGCGCTGTCCGTACCTTGGTAGACCTTGACGGACAGGCCGATGACCGGGATCTTGAGGGTCCCCAGATGTCCGCCGGAATAGTAGAGGTCAGAAGTAACCGCCGTATATCCGCTTCCGCCAGAAATATCGGTATTATCCGCTGTGCCGCCGGACAATGCGGGCGGCATCACGGTGATACCACCGTCGACGCCGATACCAGAGCCGCTTGCGCCCTGATTTACCAGATTGGGCGTCAGCGGTTCTCCGGCGTTCAGTGTATAGGAGGTAGGGCTTCCAAAGGCGGGAGGGGCATAGGCGGCAGTCTTGCTCCGGTCCCGGTTGACCGGTTCCTCGGTGGTGACATAGATGGTCTCATCACTGGTAGGCTGGCCGAATAGATAATCGTCCGGAGCTCGAAAGTCATACTCCAAAGCGGAAGCAGGCATAGCAAAGGCCGCCAGCAGACAGCAGGCGGACAGCATGGCAGAGAGTCGCTGTTTCATCATTCATACCCCCGTTTCTTATTCTGATAGTGCAGATACCATTTGCGGCCAAAGTACCCGGCAGCACCCAGGATCACTGCTCCCAGCGGGATCAGTAACAGGATATAGTTAAAAGTTTTATCGCTTTCAGACCCGTCGGCCTGTGCATCCGCAGGGGAATTATCCACACCGGAGAATACCGCTGTATAGACGATGGTGTTGCAGCTACTTTTGGTGATCTCGCCGCCATACTCTGCCGTAACGGTATAGCCGGTGGTGTATTTGCTGGTGGCAGTTCCGGTATAGGTGGCCACGGCGTTATAGCGCATGGCCAGATCGTAGCCGTCCATATGGTCGGTGGCGGCAGCCTGCCAGTCCACATCTGCCAGAGTCAGCGTACGTCCGCTCTCTTCGATGGTTTTGGGGATCAGAGAGAGGTCGGGGTCGGAGAGATTGGGGTAAGTGCGTTGGGCGGACACTGTGCGGCTGCTGGTCTTGTAGCCAGCCGCTTCTACGGTGATGGAGGTGTAGTTCAGGGCAAGGATGCCGGAGTAGCCGTCCTCCGTGCTGACCTCCAGTTCCGGCTCCAGTGTCTTGATGATCTCGGCCATATCCTTGGTGCCGCTGTCTGTGGTGATGACCTCGATGTGATCCTTGGTATCCGTTTCCGTCTGGTCGTTTTTCAGAACATCCAGCAGAGTATAGGTCACACCCTCCCGGTCAAAATCCCTGGTGGGGATGGCTGCCGGGTCATCTCCGGCGGTCAGGTAGTAGACCTTCTCCAGACGATGGACACCGTTTTCCTCACTGGCGCGCACCTCTGCGGGATAGATGGGGGCAGCTTGGGGAAGAACCTGCTCCAATACACCGCTCATCTGGGCAGGATCAACAGCCGTCACCTCTGCCTCGGCTGCCATCGCCGTGCCCGTCATGCCGCACAGCAGCAGGACGGCGCAGAGCATGGAACATACTCGTTTTTTCATCATCCATTCCTCCTGTTATCTGGCAGGCCGGGACGGTTCCTGCCGCCGCTCCTGGGGCTAGATCTCCCGCTGGATCTCTCGCTGCATCCGCTGAAAGATCTGCTGCAAGCTGTCCAGAACGCCGCGCCGGTCCTGGGGCTCCATCCCCTCAAAGAGTGCGCCGACCTTGCTGGCGTCCGCCTGCTTTCCGGGGATACCAAAGCTGCGGCACAGCATATAGCCCACGCTGTCGGCTTCCAGCGCACAGTCACTGCGGGAATAGTAGGGGTATCTGCCGTGGTCGTGGAGCTTGGCGTGGACGATCTCGCGGGCCAGCGCCGCAAAGGTCTGACCATCCGTCAAGTTGGTGGATACGGTGATCTCCTGGCTGGCGGGATCATACAGGGCATCGTGATAAGTGGTGGTGCTGGTATTGACCTTAACAGGGGACTGATCCAGCAACTTGCGCAGGGCGGCGTCCATTTCAGGGGTATTCTCCTGCAAGGTCAGCTTGGGGACAGTTCCCTTTCCGGTGGTCTGGGCAATGTCAAAGACCCGCCCCACCTTGTAGCCCCGATGCTCCCGCCCATCCTTGATATAAGGGTCGGTGACACGGACCTTCATACCAGTTTCCTCCTGCTTGATGCTGCGCCCCAGGTCATTCCAGTTTTTCAGGCTGTTGATGAAAGTGATCTCCGGGTTCTGCTCCATCGCCAGCAGAATGTTGGATGCGCTGTACCGGGGATTGTCCGCCTGCACATCCAGATAGCGGAGATACGCCTGGGGCTCCATGGTGGCGGTCAGGATACCGCTCTCGGAAAGAGCGTTCAACTCGTCCCGTTCCGCTGTCTTTTGAGCCTTCCACTCCTCGGAGCGCTGCTGCCTCTCTTGAATGAAGGTGTCTAATTTCGACATAAAAACAATTCCTCCTCATCGTGTTCTGTCTGCAATGGTCTTGCTGATCTCCTTGGCAGGGGCCTCTGCACCGGCTTTCGCCGCCGCCTGAAGCGCCGCCAGCTTCGCCTTGACGGAAGGCCGTTTTTCACTCTCCGTCATAGTCGGCACGGTAGACGCTCTCGCACCAGTCCCGCGCTCCTTTGAGCTGTTCTCGAACGGAACGCGGGACTTTTCTTTTTTTGCGGCCTGTTCCGGAACAGGGGCGGGATAGCCCATGCGCTCAAAAATGCGGTTGATCTGCTTGGCGTCCCGTGCCTTTGCCATGATCTCCACAGTCCCGGTGTGTTCCACCTTGTTGATGATGGGGTAGTACAGTACGCCGTACCGCTTGCTCTCCATGTGGAAACCCTTCAAATCTTCCCGTTTGACGGAGAACACGGCAAGCTCCTCGCCGTCGTGGATCAGCCGTTTCAGATTGGTCTTGCCCGCCAGCTTTTGATTATCGTTGGCAAGGGCGATGAGCAGAGCCGCCAGATTTTTTGCCCCCAGCCCCGCCAACTTGACTGCGCTTTCGGTGATCTGGATGCCCTCGCGGACCATCAGATCGGCAGTCTCACCGCTGGTACTCATGCTGCGGTCCCTCCTTTCTCATTGGTCGTTCTTCCTCCTGTGCCTGCCTGACCTGTTCCGACACCTGCGGTATGTCCGCCTGTATCCTGCGGCATAGGGCCAGCTCCCGGCGGTTCTCCCGTAGGGAGGCGGTCTTGCGGTCGATCTCCAAACTGTATTCCATTTTTTGTGCTTCATCGCTGGTCAGTCTCCTTTTTTGATAAAGTGGTCTGCGCTCTTCGGTCAGTGTCCGAATGTCCCATTCCAGAACGACGATGCGCTGCTCCAGTTCTACGGAGATAGTAATGTTCTGCTCCAGCAGATAGCGAAACTGCTGTTGATACCGCTCCAGGCGCACCACCTCCTGCCTGATAGAGAAGGGCAAGGGACGGAGCTTGGTGCGCCGGGATCTCCGCAGCAGATAGAGATAGCGGAGATACAGCGCGTGAAAACCTTTGATCTTCTTCTTTGGCAGGATGGCGATGACCCCTCGCAGCTGGTACCATTTCTGCGGCAAATGATATTGGAGCGGCCTGCCCTGGGTTCGCTGTCGGGCCAGCCGCTCCTTGATCGCCGTCTCCGTGTACCCCTCGCCCAAACTGTCCAGCCGGATGGCCCGCTTGGCTCCCGGTGGCCGGACGGTGGTGAACTTGCGGTTGGGACCGGCTTTCACGGAATAACCCTTGCGCTGCAAGAGCATCAGAAAGGTATCAAAGGTATATGCCTGTGCAATGATGCTGTCGATGTCCTCCCGAATCATCGCGCGGATGGTGGGCTTACCTGTTTGCTCTGCCTGCCACTCAGCGTAGTGCTTTCCCTTGCCCTGGGGCGTGATGACGGACAGGCCGTTTTCCCGGCACAACTCATCCGAGGTGGGGCGCACCTCGAAGAAATAGCTGCCGGGGCTGGAATGATACTTTTTTCCGTCTGTCAGCGAGACGGAATTTACGATTATGTGATTGTGCAGATGGACCTTGTCCAAATGAGTCCCCAGAACCACCTCGTATCGGTCCCCGAACATTCGGCTCACAAATTCCAGCCCGATGGCGTGAGCCTGCTCGGGCGTCACCTCGCCGGGGGCAAAGGACTGAATGAAGTGATAGCCCAGGACACCGCCGGTTTTCCCCCAGCGGCGTTTGGTGGACATCATTTCATGGTAGGCGGTCTCCGGGGAACGACACTGGATGGCGGAGGTGAAAAAGGTCTGTTCCGTCTTTTCCGGGTTTGCGGCGTAGGCCACACCTGCGTCCAGCGCGGTCTTTTGCCGGTCGGCCACATAATTCACCCGCTTGTCCAGCCTGTCACGGATGGCGATGATCTTCATAATAGCCATTCAGCAGTCCTTGACCTTATCCCAGATCTTCGCCAGCAAAGTCTCGATCATGGCAAGTTCCTCCTTGGTGGCATACTTGCGGGTGTTGACCGTGCGGGCGATCTGGTTGATGTTGTTGCCCACCGCCGAGATCTGCCGCAGCAGCTCCGGCAGTTCATTGGGCAGTCTGGCCTTGACCTCCACGCCCTCGATCAGATCCCGCAGAAACTGCGTGGTGGACAGCCCGGAAGCCGCCACCTGCTTTTGAAGATGGCGGTGCTGGGCTTCATCAAGACGGAGCAGAATAGATACCGTATGCTTTCGGATAAGCGACACTTCCTTTCAAGTGAGAATGGGGGTATTAGGGGGCTTGGCCCCTTAACAAGCGCATTTGGATAGCCAAATGCTATGCTTGCCAGGACAGCGCCGACGGCGCTCGTCCTGCTTTTACTTTGCCGAAAAAGAAATCAGCGATTTTCGCCATGCCGGTGTGTTCTCAGCTCCGCAGCTCTCTGCCGCTGCCGAAGAAGGTCGTTATAGTCCTTCGCACCGCGCGGAGGATTGTCTATGACGGTGTACCCCTCCAGCCGGTCTGAAATGGCCCGTGACGCCGCCCGCCCCACTTCATCGCTGTCCAGGCATAGCACCACCGTTTCGATATGCGGGTTGTCCTTCAGGTATTGGTCCAGCGCCAAAGGGAACTTGATCTGGCCATTCTCTCTCGGCTGGTAGATGCCTGCCAGAGACAGGCAGTTGGCCTGTCGCCAGTCCTGACCTTTGGCTTTGATGATGGTGAGGTAGGAGAGTGCGTCGATGGCGCACTCAAACACGCAGAGGGTTCCCCGGCTTCCGGCCTGCCGGGGAACGGCGAAAGAAAACCGCTTGTCACTGCCGGGAATATCACCTTTGAAAGCACTCTGGGAGAGGGTCCCCCGGAGCGCCCCGTATCGGGGCCGTTCCCCCTGAAAACCAATGAACACGCAGTTGTGATGCTCGGCATCCTCATAGAGCTGACCGTGCTTGATACAGTGGTTGATGATCTCCGGATCGATCTCTCGGCTTCTCAGATATGAAAAAACACGCCGGTTATCGGCGTGTCTGGGTGGGAACTGAAAGGAATGCGGCGAACTTTTCTCGGTGGATCTCGGCAGGGGATGGGATGTGCTTATGGGGCCGGTGATACGGGCCACGGCATCCGGCAAGGTGAGTCCCTGGACCTCCACCAGATAATCCAGCGCTGTGCTGCCGCCGATCCCGTGGGACCACCAGCACCACTTTCCGTTGGATATCTTCAGGCTATCATGGGTGCTGGTGGTATAGGTATTGCCGCTGAAATGCACCAGCTCCTCCGGTTCATGAAGCCGCAGATAGGTCAGCAGGTCCATCTCTCGGGCTTGGGCAAGCTGGTCCTTGGACACATAGGGCATGATTTATCACCTCCTCCGGGCATAAAGAAAGGCACGAACATTTCTGTCCGTGCCTCTTCTATCTTCCGATTTCAGGAAGATGAAACTGTATAGTATTTCTGATTGCGGCTTTTGGGTTTTTCTGGGATCGTCATAGCCAGTGTTCCGCACTCCAGCAATGGCTTTACATAGTGCTGCATCGCATAAAATGTTGTTTTGACACCCAAATACTCCGCAATCTCATTCCGGCTGCGAGGCGTTCGACAAAAATCTTCCAAGGTGTCAAGCGTTCTCTCCGCAACAGGTTGGCGGGTGGGTTCCTGGGGCACAGCTCCGTTATAGAAAATAACCACAAATTCGTTACGACGGTTTTCAAATTTCGGCTCCGGGAGACCGTGCTCCCGCAGAGTACGACGCATCGTAGGAATACCGGAATACCGATGCTCGGCGCTGGTCAATGTTTCTGCCATGACAGCCAATGCGGGATTGCGCAGATCTGGCTTTGCGATGCCGAGCTGCTCCACGCTCATGCGGCCATACAGGCTCCCAGGGCTGTGGATCTCCAATCTATCGGAGAAAAAGTCGATTTGAACAGGAGTGCCCTCCGTGTGGATACTATAATCACGGTGGATCAGAGCATTGAGGATGGCCTCTCTGATGGCATCCACCGGATACTCTGTTTTATCTCTTCGCGCGCCGGTATCAGGGTCAATAATTGTCCGGATTTTCATATTGCGCTTGCAGAAACTGAGCGCATCTTCAACCATAACTGGGATTGTGCCTTCGATTCTCTTGTTGTCGATAAAACGTGCTGCGTCAGAGTCTATATCACCGATTTCTGTACCCGGAACAACGACCGCCGTGATAGCAAGCTGAGGGAAATACCCCTGGGGATAAATGCAGAAATTCATGATAGATGCCAATGTCGGTATATTGTTTCTGGTCAGGTTCAGCATTTCTTGCGCCTGTGCCAATGTGAGTTGAGAAAAACCGGGACGCTCTATGCTCTTTTGGCGGACATAGTCCTGAAGCTTGTCTTGATCCAACATATCCAGAGAAGCGCGTTCTATAACACGCTCATCATCGTGGAGGTGCTTGCGAAATGACTCAAAGCTATATAGTTCATAATCTGTCATAGGGAGATCGGCATCCCCTACACGGATAAACGCACCTTTCGTTCTGCCAGCCCCCCGATAATAGCAAGGTCGCTCAGAAATATCCAGAGACGGAATCTCGGCAGCGCAAATACTTTTTCCATCTATCTCCGCAAGGCTAAACACTGCACGGACTGGCGGCTCCATTTGCAAGCACTGCTCGGTCACTTTCTTTTGAAGGTCCTGTGGGTCATAGATACCAACGATTTGAAAATCTGTTCTTTCATCAAGACCGAATAGGAGAATGCCACCATAATCCTGATTGGAAAAGCTGGATAGCGTATCATACAGTCTTTTGGGACAATCAATGTGGGCAGCTTTCACTTCGATTGTTTGCTCTTCTGATTTTTGTTTACAAACTTTCTTTGCTAATTCGATCAACTCTTCGGTCAACATACTAACACCTCCTTTAATTAAACTAATTTTAGCAAAGGCACTTTGAAAAATCAATCATTTTTTGCAAACATCAAACAAAACAATCTAACTTTTTCGGCTATTGCACTTGCTCCTTTGATTTGTGGATGACATTCTTTGAAATATCACAGTCAAAATCAGTACACCACGCATTTTCGGCTTTAGAAAGTGCTGTTTCAGCTATCGGATTTTTTCCGATTGGCGCACTTTGGACTGGGGTTTATGGCCTTTCTCCAGCTCTATTCGCAAAAACCCCTCCATCGCCAGATTGACGATTCCCGGATGGACCGAGTTCCTATATCGGTCAGCAAAGCCCTGATACCGCACCCGCTGGTCATGGAACCGGGCCGTCACCTTCCGCGCCGGGGGATAATATCGGCCATCGCTTGGGCATTGGGCTATGGTGCAGGAGAGAACGAACATACATCGTTCCAGACCATATGCCTTTACCCATTCCTGCAGGAACGCCGAAAAACGCCCTTCGGCATGAGCCAGTCCTACGCGATGCTCAAATGTACGATTACATTCTTCATTTCGCAGATGATTGGCTTTCCACTCATAAAGCTCGTCAGCTTCGTGTGCATCGTCGAAACTCTTATCAAACATTGGTGCAGCAGGATCTGAAAACCGTTCCTCCGCCTTGTGCCGCAGTATATCGGAGGCACAATATTCTATCCCTTCGCGCAGGACCTCCATCTCATTTGTGTCCCGATCACACCAGCTGCTATACAGTTCAGCCATCGTATCGGGCATTTCCAGCAGCGTTTGAAGCTGCCGGATCGTCAAAGTGGTGGAATCTTCGAGCAGACACAGCACATTTTCCCGGTATGCGATCTGATAGGCGTTCTCAATGATCTCACCCACCGGGCGGGTCTGGAGCTGCGCCAAATAGGCTGTATTTTCCGCTTTCATTTTGTCATACAGTTGTGTTTCAAGCTGTTCGCGTAATTCATCCGCCAAATCAAATACCTCCTACCTCGTCAGTCCTGCCCGCAAACGGTGGGCATAGTTGTCGGCGCTGTACCTCGTCATATACGCATTTTCGCTGCGTCTGGGGGCGTTCAGATCCACGCCGTCGATGCGACGGTCCGTGGGACCATCCAACACCTCCTCCACGGGAAACAGCCTGAATTTTCCACCGCAATGCAGTTTCCCGCCAAAAATGCCGCCCAATGTGTGAAAGCACCGATCTCCGCATACCCAGAGCAGCTTTGTTCCTGCTGGCAGTACGCCAAAAGGCTGTTTCAGGATAATGACAGAGCGCGGCTTCGCCCCGGCTACCTCGTAATAACCCTCCTGTTCTGCCTGTTCATAGGCGCGGATCAGCTTGTTGAAATGACGTTGCGGCTCCACATAGAGCCAGCTTTCCTGATAGCCCATTTATCGTTCCCACTCCTTTTCTCTTGATTTTTTTGGCGGTTCCGGTTCAACTTCCGGCTGTTCCTTGTTATCCATGTTCAGCAGGGCGTTCAGTTCCTCCAGCCGTGCCGTTTTGATCCGCAGCTCATTCTCCCGGACAAAGGGCTTGTCCTCCTCGGCCTTGGCGGTTTCCAGTTGGGTTTGCAAATCGTCCAGCCGCTCCCGACAGGTCTGTTCCTTCACGGGAAGGGTCTCCAGCAGATTGTCCATGCGCTGGAGGTTGCCAAACACATCCGTGCCCAGCGTCACCATATGGCGGAGCTGACCTATCATAGTCAGGCGGTACTCCTGGGCGAAGCTGTCAAAGGACAGTTCCAGCGTCAGGCCCCGGTAACTGCCCACCAGTGTCGGCTCCGGAGAGAGCATATTCTGGCACAGGGCCAACAGCGCCCCGCCTGCTTCTTTCTTTTCGGCATAGTCCGTCCCCGCCAGGGTCATGGGGGAGAATCCGTCCGTATTGGGGCTGGTATGCTCCTTCACTGTGGCAATATCTGTCCCATATCCCGCCAGTCGTGCCTTCGTTTCCGCAATGTCCCTGGGGAAGGTCTTGGCGATGGCGTCCTCCAGCGCGTATCGCTGACTCAAATGGTTGGCCTTCAGCAGCTTCAGACGGGACACCTCAATGTCCAGGTCCATCTTTTCTTTGATCATGGGGTTGCCGCTGGCCAGTGCCTTGATCTCCGCATAGGAGAGCGCCTGTTCGTCTACATCCTCGGCGGACCGGACCGGACTTTTGCTCGTCATGATCTGGCTGATAAATTTCTGCTTGCTTTCGACCAACTGATAGAGATAGGCGTCAAAGGTGCCCTCGGTGACATAGCTATAAATATCCACCTCTGGATTTTCGTTGCCCTGGCGGATGATGCGCCCCTCCCGCTGCTGAAGGTCCGAAGGCCGCCAGGGGCAGTCCACATGATGGAGCGCGATCAATTTGTGCTGGCAGTTGGTGCCTGCGCCCATGCGGGCCGTACTGCCCAGCAGAACACGCACCTGACCGGCCCGGACCTTGGAAAACAGGTCCTTCTTCTGGGCCTCAGATTTGGCGTTGTGAATAAAAGCAATTTCCTCATCCGGGATACCCATGGACAACAGCTTGTCCCGGATGTCGTTATAGACGCTGAACTCGCCGTTGTCCTTTGGGGTGGACAGGTCGCAGAAGATCATCTGGGTGGAGCGCTGACCTGCGGTGCGCTGCCAGATCTCGAATACATTCTCGGCGCACTTGGCAGACTTGCTGTTCGGGTCATCCGGCAGCATGGGGTTGACCAGCCGCTGGTCCAAAGCCAGCTTGCGGCCATCATTGGTGATGAGCAGCATATTGTCCACGCTGCTGTCCACCTCCCGGTTCCGGACCCTTTCCGCCCGCTTTGCCAGGGAAGCCACCATGTCCTTTTGGTAGTCAGAGGGCTTCAGAGCCACATTATGGTAGTGGGCAGTTGGCACCGGCAGGGTCAGCATATCCGCCGTCTGGATGTCCGCCACATTTTTGAATACACTCATCAGTTCGGGCAAGTTGTAGAATTTTGCGAACCGGGTCTTGGCCTGGTAGCCGGTGCCTTCCGGGGACAGCTCAATGGCGGTGACAGTCTCGCCATAGTTGGCCGCCCAGGCGTCAAAATGCTGTAAGCCCTGTTCCTGCAAGGCGTTCATCTGGAGATACCGCTGGATGGTGTAAAGCTCCACCATGCTGTTGGAAATCGGAGTTCCGGTGGCAAAAACAATGCCGCGACCTCCTGTGATCTCGTCGAGGTAGCGGCACTTCATAAACAGGTCTGAACTTTTTTGGGCTTCTGTCTGGGCGATGCCCCCCACATTACGCATTTTGGTGTAGAGGAACAGGTTCTTGTAATAATGGCTCTCATCGATGAACAGCCGATCCACGCCCAGTTCCTCAAAAGTCACCACATCGTCCTTTCGGCTCTGGTCGTTCAACTTTTCGATTTTGGCCTCAATGCCTTTGCGGGTTTTCTCCATCTGTTTGATGGTAAAGTTCTCCGCTTTTTCCCGCTTGGCTTCACTGATGCCCATGAGAATTTCGTCCCGCTGCTGTTCCAGAATGGCTTTCTGCCGCTCTACACTCATGGGGATCTTCTCGAATTGGGAGTGGCCGATGATAACTGCATCATAGTCCCCGGTCGCGATACGGCCGCAGAACTTTTTGCGGTTCTTGGTTTCAAAATCTTTCTTGGTGGCAACCAGAATATTGGCCGCCGGGTAAAGCTGCAAGAATTCTGTGGCCCACTGTTCCGTCAAGTGGTTGGGCACCACAAAAAGGCTCTTTTGACAAAGCCCCAGACGTTTCGATTCCATGGACGCCGCCACCATTTCAAAGGTCTTGCCCGCCCCTACCACATGGGCCAGCAGAGTGTTGCCGCCGTAGAGAATATGGGCGATGGCGTTGACCTGATGGCGGCGCAGGGTGATCTCCGGGTTCATACCGTCAAAGGAGATGTGGCTGCCGTCATATTCCCGTGGCCGGTTGGAATTGAACAGAATATTATAGGCTTTGCAGACCCTCTCCCGGCGGTCCGGGTCTTTCCAGAGCCATTCGGAAAAGGCCTCCTTCAAAAGTTCCTGCTTGCTCTGGGCGATGGCCGTCTCCTTCTTGTTCAAAACCGCTTGCTTTTTCCCATCAGCATCATACACATAGTCGGAGATACGGACATCTTTCAGATTCAGGCTGTCCTCGATGATCTCATAGGCGTTGATGCGCTTGGTGCCATAGGTGTTGATGGCCTTGACATTGCCCCTGTCCTTGCTTTTGCCCTCAATACGCCACTCGCCGGTGATCTGGGAATAGTGGACCTGAATACCCCACTGGGCGCTGCGGGGTGTTCCCAGCGTCTCAAAGATAAATTGGCGGTAGTAGTCTGGCTTCAGCCATGTAGCGCCCAACCGGACGGAGATCTCACTTGCTGTCAGGTCCGTGGGCTGCACCTGGGTCAGAGCATCCACATTGGCCTGATACTTCGGATCGCTGGCTGCAAACGCCTGCACATACGCCAGTTTCTTCCGCACATTACCGGAGAGATATTCGTCTGCCGGAATGTACTTGTCGTTGACGCCCTGCTCATAGTCCGGGTTCAGGAATACCACGCCGGACAGGTCGGCAAAAAGCTGTTCCTCGCTCTTGCCGGTAAGCTGTTCCATGTACTCCATGTCTACCCGTGCCTTTTCGCCTATGGACAGAGCCAGACCCTCTACCGCAGTGTCCACGTGCTCAGCGGGCTTATGGCTGCGGATGGTGCGCTTGGTGAACAGATCAGCCTTGCGCGCCAGTTCGCCATTTTCGTTCAGAACCTCCAGCGAACACAGCAGGAAGTAAGAGCTGTCCTCTGAGAATGCGATGGCATTGCCGCGCGAGTTGATAAGCCCATATTCTCTGGTAAACCGATCATAGAGGGTGTTCAGCTTGGCTTGCTGTGCTTTGATCTCTTCATCGGGGTAGTCCTCGGTCTGATACTCCAGCAGGGTCCGCACACAGTCCCGCAAGGCAATCATCCCCCGGATGCGGCTCTCGGCGGTCTTGCTTACTTCTACCGGGTCCATCCGGCTGTTCTCCCTATAATAGAGCTTGCCATCCACTAAGGTATAGGAGAAATTTCGGACGGTGGGGTCAGCTTCAATGGAGCGATCCTCGCCGCCCAGTTCCTCTGTGCGCTCATAGTCGGTGATCTCTGCATGCATGTTCTGAATGGCATTGGAAAGCAGGGTGTTCAGATCCTGCTCCGGCAAGGGGGCGCAGGTCGGCTCCGGCCCATAGGGACCGGACACCATCTTCATCTCGCCCAACACCATGTCCGGGTGGTCGATGAAGTAGCTGTTCATCTGGATGCCGTTTTCATCGGTGGCCAGATGGACCCATTCCGGTTCAATATCCACCATTCTGTCCCGCTTCTGGAGAAACAGAATGTCCGACACCACCTCAGTACCGGCAGCGGCCTGAAAGGTGTTGTTGGGAAGCCGAATGGCCCCCAGCAGGTCGGCCCGCTGTGCGATGTATTTCCGGGTGCTGCCGGTGCGCTTATCCATGGTGAAGCTGGAGGTGACAAAAGCGATGACGCCGCCGGGACGCACTTTGTCCAGCGTTTTGGCGATAAAATACTCATGGATGGGCAAATTCAGCCGGTCATACCGCTTGTCCAATACCTTAAACTGGCCGAAGGGGACATTGCCGATGGCCACATCAAAGAAATTGTCTGGGAAGTCCATCTTCTCAAAGCCCCGGACACTGATGCTGGACTGCTGGTAGAGGTTCCGGGCTATGATGCCGGACACATCATCCAGTTCTACGCCGTACAGCTTGCTGCCCGCCATGCTGTCCGGGAGCATACCGAGGAAATTGCCGGTGCCGCAGGCTGGCTCCAGGATATTGCCCTGTGAAAAGTCCATGCGCTCCAATGCGGCATAAATAGAGCGGATCACAACGGGTGGTGTGTAGAAAGCTGTCAGGGTGGATTCTCTCGCGGAGATATATTCCGTGTCTGAGAGCAGGGCTTTCAACTCAGCGTACCGACTATGTTTTGGATCAAAGCAGTCTGCCAGACCGCCCCAGCCCACATACCGGGCCAAAACCTGCTGTTCCTCTGCTGTGGCAGGGCGGTTCTCTGCCGCCAGTTCATGCAGCAGGTGGATGGCGGCTACGTTGTTGGCATACCGTTCGCTGGGGGTGCCAACACCCAGCAGGTCATCTGTGATGCGGTAGTTGATGCCGCTTGCATAGAGCGGAGCGGCAGCATCCAGCCGCTCTTTCTTTCTCGGACCGGTCAGTGATGATGGCGGCTTTACCGTTTCTTCTCGCTCGGGTTCCGTAGGGCCATCCTCTTGCCGTTCCGGTACTGCCGTTGGACGATGGGATAGCAAAGCTGTTTCGGCTTCCTCAAAAAAGGTGAAACCTCCGGCGGTAGATGCGGCAAAGTCAGTCTGTGGGTCATAGCCATAGAGATCATAATACTGGCCGTTTGGATACTGTGTGATGGCGATGCGCTCATCATCCGTTTGGTAGGTGGCTATAATGTCTGCCGGTTTGGGAGTGTGCTCCTGTTCAGTTTTGACTGGTTGCTGAAATTGTCCATCATGCCGGTGGTTGAACAGGCTGAAACTGCCCGCGGCATATTGGGAAAGCTGCTCATGAGCCTTTTTTCTGGAGTCGTAGCGGCGGTCCCCCTCATCTGTGCCGTCCAGCAGAGCGGTCAGTGCCGTCAACATCTCCCGAATCCTTTCAGGATCAGTCAACTGCTCCCGGATCAAAGGAATGGCCTCGTAGAAGTCCGCAGCAGCAGGGTAAGGGCGCGGGATCTCCGCTGGCACGTCATAAAAGCCATGGTAAACGATGCGAGCCAGCCGCTCCGCTTCATACTCCGGGATCTTGTCGATGGCGTACTCTCCGGGGAATCGTTTTTGGGCAATCAAACGCTCATAGGTCTTGACCACATTGGGGATGGTGAGCCGGACAGTATCGTAGTCCTTTCTGCCATATTGCCTGCGGATCTCCAGCCCCTTGTGGGTTTTTGTATAGTCATATCCATCCCATGAACTGCCGCTGCACTCCCCAAAGCTGGCCTTGATAAACTTCTGGTGTTCCTCCGAGGAATGGGTATAGCAGAAGTGGGAATAGACACTCAGCCGATTCTCTACACTCCCACCGAGAAAATACTGGTCGATCTCGTCCTGGGTGATGAACATTTTACACTGGCGCAGAAAATCGGGCTGAGCTGTGAAGCTGCGCTGGGGCAGATCCAGTCCGTCCAGCACGATGCCGATCCGGTGCGTGTTGTACTGGGACGGTCGGAAATGCATGATGCTGTGATCCTGCTCGTATGCGTTCAAAAAAGCGTGGTACTCTGCCGCCAGAGCGGTCAGTCCACCCTCGCTTTTCGCAAAGGTGGCCATATCTTCATCCAGCTCCGGATACCCCTTGGGCTGGTCATGGATGGCGCGTGTCTGGGAGAACAGACCCAAGTCCCGCCCCTCCTCGCTCAGATCGCGGGCCGTCATCAGCAGCGCATCTGCCATTTCCATCAACACATTGTCCGATGCCTGTTCCAGCTCCGATGCAGACAGGAACGTCCCAGTCTCCAGCAGCTCCAAAATGCGCGCCGATACCTGTTCCCATATGATCGTGGTGCGGTCATAGCCCGTTCGGACACTGGTGCCGCAGGCCAGCTGGATACCATCCTCCTGGAACCAAACGGCATACTTGCGGCCATCGTGTTCGATGCCCCGGCCGTTATTTACACTAAATTCCCGGCGCAGAAAATCCACGTTTTCTTTTTCGGGATGCTCCCGCATATAGAAGGCCGCCACGCGGTAGGCACTGCCATAGCTGTTACCCGCTGTATAGAGGGCTTTGTCAATGACCATCTGGGGCACCTGCCGGGGCGGGAATAAGGTGGGCTGTGCATCCTCCGTTTCATAGAGCGTAACCTGCCCAGCCACACCGAAAAAGGAAAGCTGCTCAGTCATTACGGGGGCATTTTGCAGTCCCAGCTTGATTTTGTATTCGCCACGCTCGATGAGGCTTTCCGTCATTTCGGTAACGACACCCCAGGAAAAAACGGATTCCGAAGTGCGGGAGAGGTAACTGCCCTCCCACATTAAAAGTCCGTCCTCCTGCTTGTGATAGCCCACCCGCACATCATCCGCCAGAACCTCCGTCCAGACATCCTGATAGGCCTTTTTGATGAAGTCCGTGCGCTTGGAAAAATCCTTTTCCGTCTGGAAGTAATTGAAAATATCCTGCCGCTTGGCAGTTCGGCTTTTATCATCCAAAAGGATGGCTTCCATCAGATGGATATCCAAAAACGCCGGAAGCACATCACTTCCGGCGTTTTCTTCATCATCATTCAGCTGTAAATCAGGTCGTTCAAGATCAGTTCCTCCGCGCTGTGCCGGAGGTTGTTCATCAGCCCCGTCCACCGCACCGGGTCGGTGGCTTTCAGTTCCTCCGTCACGCCCTCGGTCTGGGCCATCTGCTGGACGGTCTGCTCCACCATCCTTCTGGCGCTCTCCTCGATCTCCGCCAGATGCTCCGCCAGCTTGCCGCTGGTCTTCAGATTGATGTAGAGCACCCTGCGGTGCTTTATCAAATACTGCCGCCGCAGCTCTGCGTACTTGCCCAGATGTACCTCCGTCTCCTGGGGCAGTAGCAGGTTCGGGATCTGAAAGCCCTCCTGCATCCTGTAAGTGATCTCCATGCTGGACACTCCTTTCCTCATCAGTATTTTTTGCTTCCTTGTCTGTATCATATTGGATTTGACTCTGATTTGCAAAAAACTGCTCCCGTTGCGCCTGCATCACCGTGCGGCTGATCTCCCGCAGGCCCATCTCCGCAATATCGCTGGTGGCGATGCCCAGTGCGTTGATGGTGGCAGGGGTGTTGAAATCATAGACAGTGCTGAAATCTTCCGGGAAAAGATAGCGGTCTGCCGGGATGGATAGCCGCGTCATCAGCATATAGGCGATACTGGCCTCCAGTGCCTTGCGGTAAGAGACCTCTACATTGAGATCATCCAGTTCCTCCAACAGACTGTCCTCACAGCAGTCCCGGAGATCCCGCAGATAGTCCGGCAAATTGTCTGCCACCGCATTGTGGCTGGCCGAGCGTACCGCCTCCGCCAGTGTTTCTTTCTCGGCAAGGTCACCGAAGGTGTTTTCCAACGTCTCAATGACTGCCGGTTCAAAGTCCACATTCATTTTCCAAATGGGCAGCGGGCGAGCGCGTCTGGTCTCATGCGTGTCCGACACATCGAAATAGAGTTTAAGCAAACTTTTCCCATCATCCCCAAACACAGCGATGCTTTTAGCTCCGCGGTTGACCCAGCGGCCAAACTGCCGGTTCCAGCGGTTCATTTCCAGAACCGCTGTCGCGTCCGGGCGCTGGGCGTAGATCAGGATCTGCTCATCAAAAGGACATTTGTAGTTGTAACAAGCTGCACGGAGAAAGCCGGTCCACCGTTCATAGCTGCCGGTGACACGCAGCAGCGTCTCCTGATACAGCTCGGTGATGAATTGATATTTGTTGGCCAAATGGATACCTCCTTATCAGCGTTTCGGCCGATGGCGCTTTTTTGTCGTGACGCGGGAATTCTTTTTCGGCACGGTGCGTGATCGTTCACGCTCCTCCTTGTCATAGCAGTAGATGTAAAAATTATAGTCTCCTCTCTGCGGAAAGCAGCGGAGCATATACTGGAACCGATTTGTTTCAATATGAAATCCGTGGGATGGTAGAATTGCGCCGGAAATTTCGGACTGGGAACCATACAATGCGCAGAAGCCTTTCAGGGCGGATAAATCCTTCAGTGGGGAGCAGCCCTGCCGCAGTCAATCCACTACTCGCTGAAGATCCTCCTTAAACGCAGCCCCGTTCAGCCGATCTCCCTGATGAGGCCACCACGTTGTATAAAACTGCCGCCCACTGCCAAAGTCCCCACGTAGATGGCCGATGCAGCCATTTTGATTGTCTGCCGCCTCATCCTGTGAGAAAAACAGTCCGGTATCCCGCCGCTCGAACACTTTCAGAGATGCAATATCCCGTTCGGCAGGAGGGTGGCTTCTGAAAAAATCCTCAATACCGATACGGTGCTTATCTGAAAAGAAAAAGTCCTCATATTCCAGACTCAACCTACCGTCGGGGTCCAACTGGAACGGTGTGCTTGTCAGGATACTGCCATAGAAGTTGACCATGATCCCAGAAGCCAGTTGACAGGGGATGCCCCAATCCTCATCTGTGTGGCGCAATTCATAGCAATGCAGTCCCTCTGGCACGGTATCTTTATGGATGCGCCAGTCCGTAAACAGGGCTGGCGTGTCCAGTATACTTACTTCTTCATAAACAAGGCTCGTCGCATCTTTTCTCTCCACGCTTCCGTCTCCTTTCCTCCTCCAATAGCTTTATCGCGTGTTCCCGTGCTTTGTATGCCTGTTCCACGGTTTCTGCCGCAATTTGGGGGTTATCCTGATTACGGATAGCGATGTTGGCAAGATCAATGATAAATTGCAGGTATTCAATACGCCCCTGGGGCGAGATGGAGAGATATTCAAAAAACAGTTCGTTCATCTGACTCCACCCCGTTTCTCCAACTCCAACCGTCGTGTGATATTTTTGACCTTATCCCTGATCCAGGGCGGGATATGCTCCGGGCGCACAACGCCTAGGATGTCGCTGCGCTCCCAGCGGCCACAGGTGCGCCCGGTGTAAATATTGATGCCGAACACGGCTCGTCCCTGTGCCTCGGCTCGTGCGCCGTTCCCGCTGGTGACATAGATGAGCTGCCGGTCACAGCGCCGGTATTCATGCCGGAGGGAGCCGGGCTTGACTGCTACAACTTTATCCAGGAAGTCCCCCTGCTCATCTAAGGGGTAACACTGTTCGGCTGTCAGCGGGGTCAATGGCACTTTGACCGTCTTGCGCTCGGCAATGACCGCTTGGACCTGATGTTGCAGCCGCTCAGCATAGACGGTCATAATATCCAGATAGTCCTCGCTGACAACGACATCTGTGCAGTTACCTAAAATTTCATTTTCCACATAGAAACCGCACATATACTGGTTGTCGCTATAAACGCCAACAACAAGCTCCCGTGCGCCGATATGGGTGGACTGGATCACCTCGTATTCACCGATCATGCGTTCTTCATCAAACATTTTCGTTACCTCTCAGGCTCATTTTTTCGTTTTTTCTTCTGGGTCCTCTGCTGCTTGTCCCCTTCCTGAATCCGCTCTTCCAAACTCTTGGGCGGCTCATCGCCAAAGGAGATCAGGATATTGCGGGGCGGTACACCACGGAGCATATCCTCTGCCTGCTCAATAGCTTTGGGGTCGTTTTTCTTCTGATTCATGCTGTCCTCCTTGCCGGAATGATCAAAAACAGAGACTTGGGCGTCCTCTGCCGCAAATCTCTGCTCCAATCCCCCCACTGTCCAGTTTGCCTTGAATTGTCCCAAAGGATTATGCCCAAATTGGGCCAGCGCCCGTTCATCCATTTCCCGCAGCTTTCGCCATAGCTCTGGATGGTGGTGCCGCAACTTCCGCAGTTCGTCGATTCGCTGGAGGGGACAGCACCAGCAGGAACAGCGGTGATAGATCTCATAGAGACCGCCCCAGTTATATCCCCGGTCGTAACAGATCTGGAGCGCCTCTTTTTCGGTGATGCCCCAGTCTACAAGCGGGTATCTGTCATGCTTGATACGCTTCGGCTCGTCTGCGGCGATGCCAACATAGTGGAGCGCGTGATATTTGCCCTTTAACCGATTGACCTCCTTGGTAATGAGATGGGTCTTGAGCTGTCCCGTACACCAGCGTACTTTGACACCGGGCCAGCCATTGCCATAAAGAGAAACACCCAGCCGTTTCCTGTTCTCAATGGAGGACTGCTTTTGTTTCGGCTCATCAAACATCAGCCATTCAAAGCCTTTGGGATGCCGAAGCGTAGTCAGGTGGATACCGCGTTCTTGGAACAGATAGCCGTCCATTTTGTCCAGATGCTCGTACATTTCCGGAAATTCCATGCCGGTGTCTGCGGTGAGTACAGCATCAATAGGCATATCCTTCTCGATCATCAAAAGGAGCATGGCTGTGCTGTCCTTGCCTCCGGACAGGGAAACCGCATGGTATTCTTGATTGTTGAATGCCTAACACCTCCATTCTGGGCATAAAAATACCGCCCGTGTGTACGGACGGTGCTAACGCGCTGCTTCCTGTCTGCGGCGCTCGGTGCGCTCCAGCAGGTCCAGAGCCTTATTGATACGGTCTTTGATCTGCTGGGGCGTCATGTGGTTGGGAAACCGCTTCTGTACCCATTTGCCATCCAGCGTGATCTTATGCTCCAGAGGCTTTTCCTCCCACATGATGAGGTCGATGATGTTGTCCTCCAGCTTGCCCTCGGCGCTCAACTCCTTCAAGCGCCTGGCTTGTCCAACAGAGGGCGAGACCTCATCACGCTCCATGACCAGCAGCAGGTAGGTTTGTTCTTTTTCGGTCAGGTGGGAGATGAAGTCGGCTGCCGGGACAAATTTTAGACTACCGTTGTCCACCTGTTCCAACAGCGCGGGGATGAGCTTTGTCAGCCGCACATATCGCTGAATAGCGGTAACATTTTCATTGACCTGTTCGGACAGTAGTTTTACAGATGTTGTTCCTTGCAACTTCTCTCCATTTTGGAGAGAAGTCAAATCTGTCCGTTGTCCCTGTCGCCTCATGGCATCCAGCTTCAGCTTATACGCTTTGGCCTTTTCGCTGGGCAGCAGGTCCTCGCGGTTGATGTTCAGGTCCACCACCAGGATGTCTGCTTCCTCATCCGTGTACGGACGAACAATGACAGGTCGGGTATCCATCCCCACCGCCCCAGCACAGTAATTGCGCCGGTGGCCTGCGACGATCTCATACCCACCCGCTTCCCGTGGGCGAACGATCAGTGGGTCCATAATGCCGAACTTCTCGATGCTGTCCATCAGCCGAACGAGGTCTGCCGTGGGCCGTTCTATGGCGTAGGGCTGTCTGGCATAGGGAAAGACCTGCTCTGCCGGGACAATCAACACCTGCTCCAACTGGTCAGCCTGCCGCTCCTCCTCGGACTTGAACAGGTCATCGAACTTGGTCAGTTCGATGTTTTTTAGGCTGCTTGCCAATCTTCATCACCTCCCGTGTCAGATTTTCATAGGCCAGCGCCGCCTTGCCGCTGCGGTCATGCTCATAAATGCTCTTATTTTCCACACTGACCTCTGCTGCCCGGATAGAACGGGGGATCTCACTGGAAAATACCCGTCCGTCATAGGTGCGGCGAAGCAGAGCACCAATGTCTCTGGAGAGTGTGGTGCGGCTGTCCACCATCGTCAACAGGATGCCGTCGATCTCAAGAGCTGGATTGAGCTGGCGCTTGACACGAGCCACGGTTTTCAGCAGTTGCTCCAGCCCTTTGGCCGGGAGATAGTGGGCTTGAACAGGAATGATCACGCTGTCTGCGGCGGTCAGGGCGTTAATGGTCAGCATCCCCAGAGAGGGCATACAGTCGATGATGGCGTAATCGTAGCGGTCAGCCACAGTGGAAAGATATTGCCGCAGCACCGTCTCCCTGCTCATGGTGTTGACCAGTGTCACCTCCATGGCGGACAGCTCGATGTTGGCAGGCAGCAGATGTACGCCCTCCCGATGCTCCAGAATGCCCTCGTCGGGAGCGATGGGTTGATCCATGATGATCTTCCCCATCAGGTCGCCCAGCGTGGGAGATAGCTCATCAGGCTGGGGCCAGCCCAGCATCTGTGTCAGATTGCCTTGGGCATCGGCGTCGATCAGCAGGACTTTTTTACCTTGCCGAGAAAGACCAAT
>CEAK01024398.1_pt1 | contig 28316 bp, 17 predicted proteins | sample 480681 | NCBI WGS metagenome assembly CEAK01 (sample SAMEA3182071, study PRJEB8094) | gut metagenome | biome: human; feature: gut; material: Stool; isolation source: human stools | place: Canada | collected 2011-12-06 | reverse complement strand
ATCTTATTGATAAATATAATTGTCGGGATTTGCAGTTTTTGCAAAGTCTTGAACAGCAACTTTGTTTGTGCTTGTATGCCTTCCTTTGCCGATAATATGAGGACTGCACCATCAAGCATTTTGAATGTCCGCTCCACCTCTGCAATAAAATCCATGTGTCCCGGAGTGTCAATGATATTGCATTTCACACCATTCCAAACAATAGATGTCGTAGAAGCCCGAATAGTAATTCCTCTACGTTTTTCTATATCCATAGAGTCTGTTATGGTGTCACCTTTATCAACACTGCCGCGCTTTTCCGTTGCTCCGCAGGCAAATAGCAGATTTTCGGTTACGGAAGTTTTTCCTGCATCAATGTGAGCAAGAATTCCTAAATTTATAATGTTCATTTGATTAAGCAATAATATACTACAATAGATGCATTGCCGAAACGCACCTTTTAATACCTCCTCGTAGCATGTAGAAAACTACAGGATTCTTAACTCGTATTAATATGTATATTATTACTGCCGCATAATTGAACGCAAATTTACGAAAAAAAAGTTCCCTGACAAAAGCACAAAGAACTTTTTTAATCTATACGTATTTTTATTTGGTATTATTAATTTGTTATTTGATGATGAGGGCTATTCATATAAATGTAGGTTAAATTTTTCTGACCATTTCAAACTGTTGTCCTTTTGGGGTAAGTCCTAATGATGACAAGAAACCAGTGACTGATTCACAATCGCAATCAACATTAGTAAATTTGAGTACATCGCTTTGAAAATGACTGACAGCACTTTTAAGCAAAGACTTGCCTATTCCTTTACGCCGGTAATCTTTTGCAACTGCGAGGGATGAAATATCGCCAGATGCCGGTTCAAAGATAACAAATCCGACAAGTTCTTCTCTTTCATAAGCTCCCAATATGTCCAAATTGTCGATTCCGCGTTCCAGTGAAGCCCTGTCATTTTGCCATGAAGGATGAAAATCGAACCAGGCCGTTTGGTTAAGGCAGTTTTTTAAATCCGATGGGAGTATGCGACATGCGGTATGGTTTACTTGCAATACAGGAACAATATCGCTCAGTTTGGCAGAGTAGTAGTTGAAATTTCTCTGTGTTTCAAAGCCTAATTTGCGATATATTTTTATTGCTTTGTGATTGTGTTGCAAAACTTCCAGTACATATTGCCGAACTCCTTGTTGACATATCAATTCGAGGCTGAAAGTGAATATTTTTTGGGTTAGGTGTAATCCCCGGAATGAAGGTACGGTTCCCGTCCCTGTGTCATAGGCAGTCAAGATGTTGTTGTACATGCCTGTTCCGTTAAACACAAAAGAAATCAGCCGTCCTTCGAAAAATACTCCGAAAGATAGTTGTGGATTGTATCCTCGTCGGTCGAGCATGCGTCGCAATTCATCCGCATTCAAAGAGAAATCATAATCTTTGAATGCAGATGAGAATGCCGCATACAAATCTTTGAAAGAAACGGACTCTAAAGAATGAATGATGATTCCCATATCGGACGGTGTTATGTGTTTGGATTTTCATCACTATTCTCTACGGGTAAACCGTGCTGTTTGAGAAAGCTGAGCTTATCCCAATAACCTCTTTGGAAAACTATTTTATCGTTTTGCACATGAAAGAATCCGCATCCTCGCAACCCGAGCGGATCTTTCCATTCCATGATAGCCCATTCTCCATCCTCGAATATATGCTCAACAATACAAACCATTTTTGAGGTTGCAAATTCATTTACAAACATTTCATGGATAGCTGTTTTTCCTATAACTGGGGTGTTTGCGACTTGATGGTTTATGGCATCCTGAGCGTATAAGTTTGCCAAAGCGACTGCATCGGCGGCGTTGAAGCAGTCAATCCATTTTTGTAGTATCTCTTTTGGCGTCATATTTTTCGTATCTTTTATTCTTTAATATTTAATTGTTGCTTTTTCCTCTATAAGTTAGAATTAGACATTTTTTCTAATTCCTTTTGGAAGGATCATCAAAAACAAAATTAGTATTTTTTTCTGTTTTACTGATGATTCTGTAGAAATATTCTCGTTCATATTATTGTGTCATAAGGAATGTGTCAAATAAAGCGGTTTCCACATTACAGCTTTATGGTAAAATGAGTTTAACCAACTACATAACGCAATCTGTTGTCGGTGCTGTTATCTATTTCCCATTCGTATTCTATTTAGCCCCTTATTGTGGGTATGCAGCAAGTTATCTTATCGAATTCATTCTCTTTGGGAGTCAAATATGGTTGTGCAAATGGTGGCTGACAAAACATAAACAAGGTTAGTTGGAATGTTTTTGGTATAATGTTTATAAACATAAATCAAGAAAGAGCAAATAAATTTAATAGAGGCTGCCCAAAAAGAAAGAAAGTCTTGCAATCACTCTCCTACAGATACTTGCAGAGGGGATATGATTTACTTTTAGACCTTTTGGATAGCCCCTATTAATATTTTATATAAAATTCCTAATTTTAAATTTTTATCCCTTTCGATCGGTTTTTATTCTTTAACTGAAAACCCGGTCGTCCGATGATGACATGGTCGCCAATGATGTTGCCCGTTGGATTTCGCTCATTCACCGGGCTGCGTATCTGCGGTGCATCATCAGTTTGTTGTGGCGATATGCTCCGTACACCTTCCGAAACAGGCTTGACCTCCTGTCCATCCTTTTCTTTTTCGTCGGCTTCCTGCGTAGGCGGCGCAAGTTCCAGCTGTATCTTTCGGTCAAGTGCGGCAAGTTCGGACTTAAGCTGTTTCAGTTCGTCCTCCTTTTTCCATACCTTGCCCGCTATCTCCTGCAACTGCGGAACTTCCTTTTCCAGCACCTCGTTCTTTCCCTTGTACTGGTCGATTATGGACGGAATCCGCTCCAATGCGTTCAGGAAATTACGTGCGGCGGCTACCGAATCAGCCATCGCCAGATGCCCGTTGTTGTAGGTGTACTTGTAGTTTCCCTCCACCACGAAGCGGTTATCGGTAAACTCCAGCCCCTCTTTGAGTATCCTCTCGCTTACCACCTTTATCGGAAAGCCGTAAAGTTCCCCGACAGGCTTGTACAGCCCGCCCGTAGTGGCGTTCTTGGCTATCTCCTGCAAACGCTTTCCGATAACCTTTTCATCGGTAGAATCCACGCCGTCCACCTTGACCGCATTCAGGCGGTTGCCCTCCTTGTCCGTCTGCACAACGGAAAGAAAGCGGTTCCAATCTTCCGTCATGGCTTCGATGACAGCCGTGTTGTTACGCAGTTCCCCCGTCTTGGCTTCCAGCTTGAACTCCGAATCGCGCTTGCCCTTGTTGAACGACTTGCGTTCCCCTTCAAGCGATGCGATACGCTTCTCCAGTTTCGCCTTGTCCAAAAGGTCGGTATTGCCGGAGAGCAACGCCATGTACTCCGAGAAATTCATGCCCGATTTCTCGTCCATCGCCCCCTCGTCGATGGTACGCGCGCCCATCGCCCCGCTTTTAAGCTGCGAGATGAACGTCTGCTTGCAGTGCAGCAGGTTGAACTTGTAGCTGTCCAGCGACTTTTCCACCGCGTAGATGATGACATCCACATTGTTCCCGGCAAAATGCTTGGCAATCTCGTTGCCTGCCCTGACTCCCCGTCCGTCACGCTGTTGCAGGTCGGACGGTCGCCAAGGCGTATCCAAATGATGGATGGCGACACACCTTTTTTGCGCATTCACGCCCGTTCCGAGCATGGAGGTGGAACCGAACAGCACGCGCACCGTTCCGGCGTTCATGGCGTCTATCACCGCCTTGCGCGCCTTGTCGGTCTTGCACTCCTGAATGAAGCGCACCTCGCTTGCCGGTATGCCGTAGTCCTCCGTCAGCTTCCGCTTTATCTCACTGTACACGTTCCACCCGTCGCCCGGCTGGTACGTCCCCAGATCCGAGAACACGAACTGCGTGCCTTTCTGCGCGTCGTATTTATGGTAATACTCCGCAATCGTCTTGGCACAGTGGGAAGCCTTGTTGTCGGGGTGGTCTTCGTAGTTCGGGTCTATCATGCGCATATCGAGAGCCATCTTCCGTGCGTAATCGGTGGCGATCAGCATCTTTGCCTTCTCTTCCGTTTCCGACAGGGGCGGTCTACCGAGCAGCGTGGCGTCGCCCGTCTTGGCGAACTGCATCAGTTTTTGAATGAAGTCCTCCTGCTCCGGCGTGGGCGGTATATGGTGCAGTATCTCGTTCTTGTGCGGACGATCCACACCCACATCCTCTGCCGTGCGGTAGTCGGTTATCTCGTTGTAGAAGGCGGCAAGCTCCGGCACTTTGATGAAGTAGCGGAAACGCTCCTTCTGCACCACGTTGTTCGTCACGTTGAACTCGAAATCGGTCGTCTTCTTGGCGAAGATAGCCGCCCATGCGTCAAAGCACCGGATATCCTGCCGTTCCAGTTCCTTCGGGCGCAGGTACTTGAAGAGCAGGTACAGTTCCGTCAGCGAGTTGCTGATGGTCGTGCCGGATAGGAACGTCGCCCCCAAGTCCTTACCCGTGCGCTCTTGTATGGTGCGGATGGCAAAAAGCATATTCAGGGCTTTCTGGCTTCCTTCCGAGTTGCCCAAACCAGCCACACGGTCATGCCGCGTGTTGAAAGTCAAGTTCTTAAATTGATGCGATTCGTCAATAAAAATATGGTCGATGCCCATCTGCTTGAAGTCCACCACGTCGTCCGTGCGCGACTTGATGGCGTGTTCCACCTTCTCCAGCTTCGCTTCAAGGTTGTGCTTGCGCTTTTCCAGACCTTTCAGCATCGCCCTCGATACGTTCTTGCCCTGCTGCCGCAAGACTTCGAGGTTTTCCTCCACCGTGTCAAGCTCCGCTTGCAGGATGCGCTGCTGCAACTCCGGCGACTGCGGAATCTTGCCGAACTGGTCGTGCGACATGATGACGCAATCATAGTCGTTGTTCTTGATGTTGTTGAAGAAACGCACGCGGTTGGCGGTCGAAAAGTCCTTCTCCGAGGCATAGAGAATCCGCGCGTTCGGGTATGCCGCCTGATAGGTGGCGGCAATCTCCGCGACATTGGCTTTCAGCCCGATAATCATCGGTTTGTGCGCCAAGTTCAGACGCTTCATCTCATGCGCTGCAATGCACATTATCAGCGTCTTGCCTGTACCGACTTCGTGGTCGCAGATGCCACCGCCGTTCTGTTTGAGCATCCAGACGCAATCCATCTGCGACGGATAGACGCTCTTGATACCCCTGCTTGCCAGCCCTTTGAGGTTGAGGTCCGGAAAGGTCTGGTGTGAGCCGTCATATTTCGGGCGCACGAAACAGTTGAACTTGCGGTTGTACATCGTCGTCAGCCGTTCCTTGAACTGCGGCGACTGCTCTTCCAGCCATTCCGAGAACCCGTTACGGATTTCGTCAATCTTGGCGTTGGCGAGCTGTATGCCCTCGCTGTCGCGTACCTTGATGTCGTTTCCGTGTTCATCCTTTCCTATGGACTTCATCATATCCGGGCAGGTGTTATGCAGGGCGTGTTTCAACAGGTGCATGCCGTCATAGTTCCGGTAATAGCCCTTCACTAAAAACTCGTCCGTGATTTTCATGGTGCGGTAGCCGCACGCCACCGAAAATTCGTCCATGCTTGCGGAGTAGGCGATTTTCACGTCCGTGTCAAAAAGACGGCTCATGTAGGCGGCATATACGCCCGTCGGAATCCAGCGTTCCCCGAAATTGAAGTCGAGGTCTTCAAAAGCGATGCGCGGCGGCTCGGCTTCTTTCAGAGCCTCCAACGCCTGCTTCACTTCCGGCATACGCCCGTTTTCGGGGTTGTCGCCCATCCATGCCTCGATGCGTTCCGCCTTCTCTATCACGTTCCCGGCGATGAACCTGTCCTTTATCTCGTAACCGGTTACGAGCGGGTTGTAGAAGATGCGTCCTTTGAGGGCGTCAAGCAATCCCTCCTCCGTACTGTCGGTTATCTCCCGCATATAGTCGAGATTGACCGTGCCGAACTTGTTGAGCGATGCGGAGAGTGCCTCTTCGGGAGAGCTTACGTTGGCATGGCTCTCTACCGAGAAGGAAACGGGACGCTCGAAAATGTCCGCCTTGACGAACCTGCCGTCCTCCGCACGTTCCAGCGAAAGGATGTCGCGTCCTCCTGCATCCATCACCACCAGTTTCACGTTCTGCTTGGCGTTGAGGTTGCCGTAGCGCATGACAAACTCGTCATAGCAGGTGTTCAGATGCTCACGCCACTGCGGGTTTTCCTCGCGCCTGTTCGATTCATAACGGTACAGACGCTCGTATGCGTCACGGAGCGACACATACAGCAACGCCTTCTCTTTCTGATAGCCTGTCAGTCCAAGCGGCTGGAATGTCGCGCCGTAAGGCGTGATGTCTTTCAGATAACCGATGTTACGACGCCCACTGTCAGCCACTAACGAGCCTTCACGCAAGTGCATTTCCGGCGTGCGGTGGTAGGGACGCGGCGACAGGTCGGGAGCTTCCTCTTTCGGTTTTTCCGCTTCCATTTCGGGAAAAAGGGAGGTTGCAGCCGCTTCCGTTGCGGGAGCGACAGGAATGGCGGCAACTTCCGGCTGTGTTTCGGGTTGCCGTGTTTCCTGCTCCGGCGCGGCTTTCACGTCCGGGACATGCTGCCGTTTCTCCTGATGCTGTGCCGCCAGCCTGCGAAGTTCCTTGCGTCGCTCCGGCGTGAGGTCCATCATCATTTCATAGAAGCCGTTGATGGGCGGATTGGTGTCCCAATCCAAAGTAGCGTAAATATCATCCGGATCGGCTTTGGCTGCGACACTCACCGGCTTTGTTTCATGGCTGTCCCTGCTTTCCGTCGGCGGTGCGGCAGACGGCTGTGGCGGTGCGGTCGTAACCTTCGGCGTAACCTGCGCCTGCGGTTTGGGAGGCATGCGCCTTGCCGGGCTTTCCTTTTTCGCCGTCTTTTTCTTCTTGGCGGGTGCTTCCTGCTTGCGTACTTCCTCCGTCATGCCCCAGAGGTCGAGCAGGGAGAGCTGCACGCCCTCCGAATAATCGGGGCGGCGCGGCTCTATCTCCGACTTTTCTTCCTCCGGCTGCGGTGTTGCCGCTTCGGGCTTCACTGCCATTTCATGACGTGGCTGTATCTCAGGAGTGACAACCGGTGTGGAAATGGTTTCTGTCACCGTGCTTTTCCCCTGTGCCGGATGCAGGCTGTGCATTTCATACAGCTTTTTGTCCAACTTATACAGCTCAATATCCATATGTTCCCGCAAATCCTCCGCCATTTGCTCGATGCCGTCCCGGTGCATGACTTTATAGGCTGGTTTCCCGTAAGGGTCTGTGCCGCTTATCAGATCCGAGTGGGGAATCATGCCGATGCTGCCGACATACCCGTTCTGGAAACTACCTATCGGTGTCTTTTCCGTCTGCACGAACAACTCTTCATAATCGTACAGCTCCCGTTTCTTGCCGCTGTTCTTTTGCAGGATAATCAGGTCGCTACCCACTTCCGTACCCGCGTTGTCCGTGAAGAGGTTGTTCGGCAGGCGTGCGACTCCCACCAGATTGGCATTACGCATCATATACTCGCGTATGGGCGCGTTGGACGGTGCGTCCAGTACCCCTTGAGAGGTGATGAACGCCACGATGCCGCCCTCACGCACCGCGTCAAGGCTTTTCAGGAAGAAGTAGTTGTGTATTGCCTTCGGTGCGGAACGCCTTGCCGGGTCTTGGCTGCCCGTGAACTCCGGGTCGAACACAGCCACGTCGCCGAACGGGATGTTCGAGATAGCAAGGTCGAAATAGTCCGTGAATGGCTTCTCTATCTTCTCGAATCCCTGCACCCTTACCTTTTGGTCTGGATGCAGGTATCCCAATATTTTGCCCGTCATCAGGTCTTTCTCGAAAGCCATGATATCCGCGTCCGGCTTGTTTTCCAGCACGGCATCCACGAATGCGCCCACGCCCGCCGACGGCTCCAATACGCGATCGGGACGTATGCCGTGTTCATGCAGTACATCCGCGATAGTGCCGGTTATCTCCGGCGGGGTGTAGAAAGCGGTCAGCACGGACTGCTTCATGGCATCCACGTACCGCTTGTACTCCGTATCGTCCTTGCTGTTTTCACGCACCAGCCTGTGCAGCTCCACCGTAGGGGCAAACAGTTCGAGGTCCGATTTCGCCCAATGCACGGCATCCGTCAGTTCCTTTGCCGGGTTCAGTATGCACTTCAATCCGCCGAAACCGCAATACTTCCGAAGTATGGCTTGTTCCTCGGCGGTTGCCGTCCTCCGTTCCCTGTCAAGGATGAATGCCGTCCGTATCGCCTCGATGTTGTCCCGCAGCCGTTGTTTGCGGTTAAACGCCATACTCGTCGATATAAAGGACGGCGGCTCCCGTCAGCTCCGTGTAGAGCAGGTCGTATTCGGGCGACAGGGCGAAGTTGTCGTCCGAAAGGTCATAGGCGGAGAATACATTACCGACAGGCGGCAGCAGCTTTCGGATGAAGGCTTCGCGTTTCTTTTCCGGCACTTCGTTGGCAAACTCGTTTTCCACGACTTCGCGGAGGATGGCGTACTTGGAATAGCGAAGCCCCCGCAGGAGCGTGTCCATCGCCAACTCCTGCGCCCCTTCGGGCGGATAGCCTTCGAGCCGCACACGCTCATACGTTTCGGCGGCACGGTCGGCACGCTCCCGGATGAAGGCATCATCGGAAGCCTGTTCAAACCTGTTCGTGCGGAGGTAGTCCAGCAGGTACAGACCGTAATAGGAAAAGTCGGTCTGACCCTCGTTTTTCTTCTTGTTGTTCATTACTTTGGAATTTAGTGGATTGGTAATGACGTGGATAATCGTCTGGAAAGGAGAAAGAAAAGGCACTCGGTATCCCTCCGAGTGCCACCACTAAATCCAAAGTATGAGTGTAATCCGGTATCGAAGAACAATTCATTACTCTGAACCAGTGGCAAAGGTAATACTATTTCTTCCGTCCTGAAAATTTCCTGCTCGTTTTCCTTTCGGGGAACACGAAAGTCGTGTTATAGTCCCCGTCAAAGGCGACTATGGCATCAAAGCTCTTGCCCTGTTTGCTTTTGAAGCCTTTGAGCAGCTTCGTATGCCCGTCGGTGAGCAGCTCTTTGATCTCGTCGTCGGAAAGGGTGCGGTTCGCCTTCAGGCGGAACACGGGCAGCCCGCACTCCGCGTTGTCGCAGCGTACCACCTTGCCGTAGAACTGCATGCTGCCCGTCCCGCACTTGGGACACTTGCAGCCGGAATCCCTGCGGGAGAACAGTTTGTCGCACGAGAGCAGTTCGGAGGTGATTTCACGTGTGTACGCCTCTATCTCCCTGCGGAAGGTGTCAGCGGGCAGTTCCCCGCGCTCGATGCGTGCCAGATTCTTCTCCCATTCGCCCGTCATGGCTACGTCGGCGATGCGCATCGTCTTCACGACCGAGTAGAGGGCAAGCCCTTTTTCTGTCGGCACAAGCGATTTCTTGCAGCGTTCCATGTAGCCGCGTTTGAAGAGCGTTTCGATAATCGCCGCACGGGTGGCGGGCGTGCCGATGCCGCAGTCCTTCAACGCCTGACGCAATGCGTCGTCCTCTATGTCCTTGCCCGCCGTTTCCATTGCCGACAACAGTGTCGCTTCGGTATGCAGCGGTTTGGGTTTGGTCTTGCCCTCCGTGATGGAGCAGCCTTTCAGCGTCAGCGTGTCGCCTTCCCGCCAATCGGGGATGGCGGTTTCTTCCTTGTCCTCCCCGCCATAGACGGCACGCCATCCGGCTTGCCTGATGATGCTGCCTTTCACCGTGAACTCCACTCCGGCACATTCCGCCGTGACGGTGGCGGTGTCCTTGACGCATTTCTCGGAGAAAGCCTCAATCATGCGCCCGGCAACCATCTGATAAATGGTGCTGTCCTCTTTGGAGAGGAACAGCGGCTTCTCGCCAGTGACGAGCAGGGCGTGGTGGTCCGTCACCTTGCCGCCGTCCACACTGCGGCGTGTCGGCTGCGCTTTCGGCTGCACCTTGCCTTTCCATTCGGGCAAAGCCCCGATGAAGGCGAGCAGCTTGGGGATTTCAGCGAACATGTCTTCGGGTATGTAGCGGCTTCCGGTTCGCGGATAGGTGATGAGCTTCTTCTCATAGAGCTTCTGCGCGATTTCAAGCGTCTGTTCCGCCGTGAAGCCGTGCTTGGCGTTGGCTTCCTTCTGGAGCGTCGTCAGGTCGTACAGGAGCGGTGTTTCCTCCGTCTTCTCCTTGCGTTCGGCTTTCGTGACGGTGGCTGTGCCTGCCGACTTCACCTTATCATACAGTTCCGTCGCAGGCTCTTTCTCTTTCCACTTTTCGGAAGAGGAAAACTTCACTGTTCCTTCGTCGCAGCCGTCCGTTGCGATATGGAGCTGCCAAAAGGCTTCGGGTGTGAAGCGGCGGTTCTCCCAATAGCGTGCGCACACCATTGCCAATGTAGGTGTCTGCACCCGTCCGATGGAATATGTGCCGTGTCCGGCGGCGATGGAGAGTGCCTGCGTGCCGTTGATGCCCACGAGCCAGTCTGATTCGCTCCGCGCTTTGGCGGCAAGATAGAGATTGTCGTATTTGCCGCCCGCTTCGAGGTTGCGCAGCCCCTCGCGGATAGCCTTGTCGGTAAGCGAGCTTATCCAAAGGCGCACAAACGGGGTGGTGCATCCGATATAATGGTAGAGGTATCGGAAGATAAGCTCACCCTCACGCCCTGCATCGGTCGCCACGATGATTTGTTCGCTCCTGTTGAACAGGGTGGCGATAACCTTTATCTGCGCCGCCACACCGCTGTCAGGCTTGTAACCCTTCTCCGTCTTGGTCTGGCGGGGGACGAGCGTGAAGGTGTCGGGGATGACGGGCAGGTTGTCACGGACGAAGCCGCGTATGCCGTAGCCGTCGGGCATGGCAAGCTGCACGAGGTGTCCGAACGCCCATGTCACGGCGTAGCCGCCTCCCTCGAAATATCCTTCCTCTCTCTTTGTCGCGCCCACGATACGGGCGATCTCACGTGCCACAGACGGCTTTTCTGCAATGATTGTCTTCATATTCTTCTGTCGTTTTGAATTTTACAAATGGTACTTCGGATTTAGTGGCGGACACCGGATTACATCTTCATGCCCTTATTGTTTCTTTTCTGCGGCTTCTCCTGCTGCTGTTGCTGTGCGGTGTCCTTCGGGGCGGTCTGTCCCTTCCGCAACGGTTCTTTCAGGTTCTTGGTAGCCTCGTTGGTCTTGCCCTCGCTGTTCACCGCCACCTGCGTGCGGCTCTCGTTGGACGGGGCGACCTTCTGAGCGTTGTCGGGGTTGGTGTCGTAGCGGTACGGGCGTCCCTTCTCCGGATTGAACTTGATGTACATCGTGGCGTGGAAGCCTTGCTTGTCGGTCACGTTCTCTAATTTCACGGCTTTGCCAGCCACGTAGTCGGCTTTCTGCTGCTCGGTGAAGTCCACGCCGCTCCATTTGCTGATGGGTCGGATGCTGCCGTCGGCGTTAGTCCACGTGTTGCGGCGTTGCTCCTTCTGCGTGTTGGCGGCATTCTCCGTACCCTGCGCCTGTCCCTGTGCGGGGTTGTTCTTCGTTTCCTGCGTCTGGACGGCACGGGGCGACCTGCCGGTTCCCGGCACGAACTCCACGCCGCGCTGCTCCACGTTCACTTGCAGGGTGGTGACGAACTTCCTGCCGTCCTTGCGCTCGATGAGCTTGTCACGCACGGGCAGCCCGGCACGCAGCATGTCCTGCTCCTGCTTGGTGATTTCCGTCTTGCCGATGCGCTCCGGTATGCGCACCTTGTTTGCCGGGACATCCGTGATTTCGTTCGTCTTGCGGTCGATGCTGACGAACGAGGGGATGATCTCGCCCGTTCCCCTGTCCACGAGGTCCACGACCCTGCCGAGGTTGCCCGTTTCGCGCAGGTTCTTCCGGTCATCGTCGGAGAACTTGTGTTCCTTATACTCGTCGAGCTTCTGCTCCTTGCGGATGAAGTGCGGCACAAGGCTGACATTGCCCTCGCCGTCCTTCTTGAAGGAGAGGCGGGCGTCCAGTTCGAAAGCCTCTCCGCCGAAATTGGGCGACACCCTCACCAAGTCGGACTTGCCGTAGTTGAGCATCCTGTTAAGATCGCCCGACTTTTCAAGGTCGTCGCGCTTCACGCCCCATTTCTCCTCCAACTCCTGCCAGTTGATCTTGCTCTCGTCGATGGGCTGGTAGCCCCGGTTGCCCTGCGTCTGTTGCGGGCTTTCCTGATTCTGTTCGTTTTTCTGTTCCATTTCTTCCTGTTTTTTAGGTTCGTCATCTTGTTTCTGTTCCGGTTGTTCCTGCTTTTCGGCGGACTGCTCCTCCTGTACTTTCTTTTCGTAGCCGGAGGTGTCCACCTTGTGGGGCGCAAGCATCTCCTTGTTGCCGTCGGGGTCTTTCAGCAAGTCCTTGATAACCTCCAGCAGTTTGTCGGCTTGGTCCGCCGCGACACGGTAGAAACCGAAGCGGCTGGGTTCCTTGCACTGGCGGAAGAAGTTCTTGAAGAAGTTGTCCAGCACGTCGCCGTGCCGGTCGAATTGCAGGAAGCTCTGCGAGTTCTCCGCTTTCGCGGGGATACGCTTGGGGGAGCCGTCGGCGTTCAGCCCGGCTACCACGCTGATTTCGCCCGTCTTCTCGTCACGGACAACCAGCACGTCCTTTTCGTCTTTTTTCTTTGCCATCTGAAAAATGTTTTAATGGTTATTTTTGAAAGAAATTATGGATACGAGCCTTGTAGAAGGCTATATCTTCCTTGCGGAAGTCCTTTACATGTTCGGAGAGGAACGTCAGCACGTCCGCCTCGCTGTAATAGGTCTTTTTGCCGAGCGTCTTGTAGGGCAATGCGCCGATGCTGCGGTAGCGTTGCAGGGTGCGCTTGCTGATCTGGAGCAGCATGCACAGGTCTTGGTTGTCGAAAAGCCTGATCCCGTCCATCGGGTTCGGGGCTTTGCCGGACGGCTGCATGGAGAGCAGCATCTCGTCCTGACGGTCGAGCCGTTCCATAACTTTCTGCATCCAGTTCTCGAAATTGTTGCGGGTAAGCAGTTCCATGTCCTACGTCCTCCTTCCTTTGGGTTTGCCGCCCGTGCGCAGCGTGTGGTTGCGTTTCATCTGTTCCGGGGTCGCGGCATCACCCGTAATGGTGCTGTCTTCGAGCAGGCGGTCGATTTCCGACTGCCGGTAGCGGCACTTGCCGCGCAGCACGACATAGGCGATGCGCTGTTCGCTGCGCATGCGCTGGAGGGTGCGGCAACTCACGTTCAGCAGGTGCGCCGCCTCGCGGGTGGTGAGCAGCCTGTCGGGGGATTCTTCCTTCCTCCCGCCGGAAACGGCACGCACGTGTGCCGCTATCTCGGCTATCTGTTCCGTCAATGCGGTGAAGGCGGAACTTTCCATCGTTATCACTTTCATATTCAGTCTTTTCTTTTGGTTTCTGCGGCAAAATTCGGCAATAAACCAAAGGGGCTTTAACAGCTCACTACGTGGCTCACGTAAGATTTTTATGGATAATGGCTCCGTAACCCGGACAGACGGCGCAACAAGCTGCCTTTTAGCGGGAAACGGTGCGTGTTCATGGCGGCTTCGTTACCTTTGCGGCAAACTCTGAAATGTTTTGCTTATGGAAATAGTATCTATCGAGAAAAAGACCTTCGAGATGATGGTGGTGTCCTTCAACGCCCTCGCGGAGAAGGTAGCCACCCTTAGGCGCAGGAGCGACGGCGGGCGGATGGAAAGGTGGCTCACGGGCGAGGAGGTCTGCGGGCAGTTGAGGATCAGCCCGCGCACGTTGCAGACCTTGCGCGACAGGCGGCTTATCGGCTACTCGCAGATTAACCGCAGGTTCTATTACAAGCCGGAGGAGGTCAAAAGGCTCATTCCGCTTGTCGGCACGCTCTATCCCGGCGGAAAATGATTTTTATTATTCACAACCCACTGAATCCGAAATGATGATGAACGAGAACAATGAAGTGTTTACGATGGAGGACGAGCCGCTTGCCACCCTTGTGCAGAACATGCGCAAAGGCTCGAAATGGCTCTCCGCCTTTCTGGAAAGTTACCGCCCGCCGTTGGACGGGGAGCGTTACCTGACGGACAGGGAGGTGGCGGAACTGCTCCGTGTCAGCCGCCGCACCTTGCAGGAGTACCGCAACAACAGGGTGTTGCCCTTTATCCTTTTGGGAGGGAAGGTGCTTTACCCTGAATCGGGGTTGCGTGAATTGTTGGAGGCGAACTATCGCAAGCCGATGGAATAAGGCGGCTGCATGAAAAAAGGAAACGGACAACTCCTTCACGGGGCTGTCCGTTTCCTTTTTCTTATTTATATGCGTTATCAGCAATACCCGGCTTTTCCGTTCTGTATGAACATCACGTATGCCTGCCGCTTTTCCTTCGAGAGTGCTTTCTCTACCAGCCACGTGCGGAACACATGCGCATGGTAGGTGTTCAGCCGGAAGGCGACGGGGATGATGATTTCAAGAGAGTAAACATCCGCGTGCAGCCCGTTTTCAAGCCGCATGTAGCGGCACACTTCGTAGTCGTTCAGCACGTCCGGCTTGCGGACGGCTCTGATGGCGGCGTTCACTGCCGGGACGCCCGTGTGGAACAGTCCGGCGATTTCTGTGGCGGTCATCCATATCTCGTTACCGTTTACGCTGATCGTGTTGTCCTCTATGATGATTATATCACGTTTCATGGCTTCTCTGTTTTAGATGGTGCAACCTGCAAATTCCTCGATGCCGTTCAACCTTGCCGCAAGGTTTTCCATGTCTTGGTTGAGCTTCTCTTTGGTGATTTTCGCGTATATCTGTGTCGTCTTTATGCTCTTGTGTCCCAGCATGGAACTCACCGTTTCGATGGGTACGCCGTTGGAGAGGAACACCGTCGTGGCTGCCGTGTGGCGGCTCTGATGCCACGTGATATGCTTGGTGATGCCGCAACGCTTGGCGACGGAACGGATTCCGGCAAGGCACGTGTTGTAGTGGGGAACGGGGAAAATCCTGCCGTTCCCGCACAGACCCCGGTATTTGTCGATGATGCGCTTTGCGATGTCGAGCAGGCGGATATTGGACACCACGCCCGTCTTCTGGCGGTTGATGTTTATCCACTCGTGTTCGTCGAAGTAGGTGTGGATGTTCTCTTCCGTCAGGTTGCGCATGTCGGCGAACGACAAGCCGGTGAAGGCGCAGAACAGGTAGAGGTCGCGGTAAAGCTCCTGCTTGGCGTTTTTCAGCCTGCCCTCCATCAGCAGCCGGATTTCCTCTTTCGTCAGGAAACTGCGCACAGTTTCCTCCTTCTTGATTTCGTACTCCCGGAACGGGTCGCGTGTGAGCCACTCGTTGTTGATAGCGATGAACACCATCGTCCGCAAAGGGCAGACATACAGCCACACGGTGTTGGTGCAGCAGTGCTTGTCCGTGCGCAGGAACATCTCGAAGTCGGAGATGAAGGCGGGCGTAAGCTCTTTCAGCGCGATGTCCTTCACGCGGTAGCGGATGGAGAGGAACTCTTGCAGGTGCTTGTAAACGGTCTTGTATTTCAAGAGTGTACCTTTGGCTTTCATGCCGGCCTCCACCTGTTTCTCGTAGTCCTCGTTGTGCTGGCGGAACACCTGCATCAGCGTGTGGTAGCGGTGTTCCAGTCCGAGAAAGGCGTTCTTGACCTTCTCTGCCGTGACAAAGTTGTCACGCTCCATGATTTCCTGATAATGTCTGTTGATGCGTACACGCATCTTGTCGAGCATGCGGTTCGTTTCGAGTGCCGCCGTGCTTCTGCCCGTGACACGTCCCCCTTTGGTGTCCCACAGCTTGGGATCGACGGTCAGTTTGCAGCTGAACTGCATCTGGGTGCCGTCCACCGTGATGCGTCCCATGACGGGTACTGTCCCGTCCTTTTTCACTACCTGACGCTTGAGGTAGTAGATTACTGAAAATGTACTCTTCATCGTCCTTAATTTTTTTAGGTTCAAAATTAGTTGGTGAAGAGTCCGTTGTCGGTACGCAAAACGGGGAGGAACGGCGCAATCTTTTTCCGTAACCGGATTTGTTGCGTGGGTTGTCAGTAACTCACTAATCCTTAACGCCTTGTTTCGCTATCCGTGTCCGTTTGTCGCCCTTTCGGGCATGGTTACGGACAAGTAACGTAGCGGCGTCCTGATTTGGCTTCAGCGGTGATTGCGATGGCTTCACGAATAATCGGAAGCACGACTGAAACCCTTGTAACTCAATTCTATCACTATTTCTTTCCGCATTTCACTTTTTTGTAGTAACTTTGTATTGAGAAGTTATATGATGGACAAGCTCCATCATGAATGATAAATTGCTAAATAGTAGATAACGAGATGGATAAACTTGCTTCTCTTTGGTCTTTTGTCCGCAAGCATAAATATCTGATTACGCTTGCGTTGTTTGCTGTAATTATCGGGTTCCTGGATGAGAACAGTGTTGTACGCCGTTTGGGTTACGCCCGGGAAGAAAGCCGTCTGCGCGATGAAATAGAAAAGTACCGCAAGGAATACGAGGAGAATACCGAACGGCTCAATGAGCTTGCCGTCGACTCCGGTGCCATCGAACGGATTGCCCGTGAGAAGTATCTGATGAAAAAGCCCAATGAGGATATTTATGTATTTGAAGAAGATATAGAAGAATGAAACAACTGATACCCGCCCTTTTCGCAGTAGGGGCCGTGATGCTCTTGGCAGGAGCTGCCGTTTATATCACGGGCTGGCCTCTTTCACCTTATATATATACTATCGGCGCTACGATGGTTGCTTTGGCCCAAATTAATTCTCCGTCCAAATGTAAAAGTCCCACTGTCAAACGCCTGCGCCGACAGCAAATATTCGGTGCGCTTTTGCTGGTGCTTACGGGGGCATTCATGCTCTTTACAAGGGGCAATGAATGGATTGTGTCTCTGACGATAGCCGCCATTCTTGAGCTTTACACTTCGATACGTATTCCACAAGAAGAGGCGAAAGAAGGTTTAAGCTAAATCCGGAACATATATTCTGCATAAACAAGAGGGGCTGAACTCTTTTATAGAGCCAGCCCCTTTCTCATTTAGTTAATCTTCTGCGTTATCCGTCTATCTTTCTACCTTTTCTACTGTCAGAACTGCCGAAGAGACACCTGCCGTTACGTCAACTGTGAACCGGTAAGCGACACCGTTTTCCAGGCTTTTGCCTTCTACGAGGCCCAAGTTGCCGGCATCACGTCCGTTGGTACCGTCACCTATAAATACTAAGTCACTGGTGGTAGACAAGGCATCGTTTTTATATTCACCTCCCCAACCTTGCTGGTGGAAGAACTTGAAGTTGATGTCATCAGATTTGATTTGCTCTCCCGCTACTACTGTTACCTGATACTTCTTCGCTTCAATCTGTGACATGCAGAGACCTTTTTCTGTAGTCCAACCTACGGCATTGGTCGCTACGGAAGGTTTACCGATACCGTCACCGATAATCCAAAGGGCGCCGGTTCCGTCATCGTTCAGAGTGGCGGTGCTTGTTCCGTTCATTTTCAATACTTCCAGATAATTCAGGGCCAGGTTGGCAATGACGCGATAAGTTCCATCGATGGGCAGGAACTTCAGCGAACCGTCTTCATTCTTTTCGAAGAAGTCGGGGTCTATCCAATATTGGTCGAAGTTGGGAATGTCTGCAGTGATGTTGTCCCCTTGCTTCAGATTGAGGTCGATGCTGTAATGGTCATCATCCACCATCTCCATTTCAGAACCGTTCAGCAGTAGTTTCACGAAAGGAGCGGCTGCATAAGTCAACGTATTGAAGGAGATGGAATATTCTCCAGCTGACAGACTGGAGAAGGTGATTTCACTGGAGGTGCCTTGCGTAATGGCACCGTTACTCCATCCGAAGTTGATTTCATTGCCGTTGGCACCTACTTTAGGAGCTTTGATGTATCCTTTTACTTTTTGTGCAAATTCACCGGTCACGCTATACTGATTGGCTGCGGTTTTTTCCATGCGGTATTCCTGGTCTCCCGAAACCAGAGTCAGGTAAGGGAAGTCCGGACGGCTCAGCGCCACGTCATAGCTTTTCTCTGTAATTGTGAAATTGATGTTCTGTAGAATGAACTTCAATGTAGCTGTTCCGTTGGGAATATTTGCCAGATAGGGAACATATATTTTCCCGGTATAGTCTTGACCGTTTACTTTTGTACGGATTATAGTCTCTGACACCATTTCGTCGCTGAAGTATAACCGCGCTTTTAACGTGGAAAGGGGTACATCTGCGTCCGATGCCTTGATTGTAAAAGGCAGACTGTCTCCGAACAAGGCTGAAGAAGGTTCTGCCTGAAAGTCCATTGTCGGGTTGCCGGGAACCGGATCGTCATCGCTGCAAGCATTCAGCATGGCTATGCCTGCCAATGCCATTAGATAGTATTTTAAGCTTTTCATTATAATCTTCTGTTTAAATTATTAGTTTTATTTTTTCCAACGGTAAGAAACGACTGCTTTGGCCGGAACTTCGTAGGAAAAGTAGTGTGTGCCGTCGCTTACGGTGATTCGCTTGGCATCTGCATTGTTGTTTGCCAATACGAATGCATAGGTACCGTCCGTATTCTCGAAGGCGGAGTAGGTGATTCCGTTGGCTGTGTAACCGGTCGTTCCGATACGTACAGCTCCCGGTTTCACGACTGAAGACATGTGCCCGATAAGGTAATAATGGGAATTACGGACAATTTTAGAATAGTTTGTATTGTCAATATCCACTGCACCGTAGCAGGTCTTGCAAGAACCGTCTGAAGGGCTTACCGGTCCCAGGTCACTGTCTAACATCAGGTTCCACACAATGGCACCGCGGCACCAGTTGTTGGCTGTCCCCAATGCTATTTCTTCCATATCGTTAAGCAGACGTGCTTCTAAATCGCGGCCGGAGTTCCAGGTGCCGATAGACGTTTCTGTGAAAAGCAATTCCTTGTTGGGGTAAAGCTTATGGATGTTCAGCAGTTCGGAACGGTTGCCGCCATAATTGTGGTAGGCAGCACCTGCAATGTACTGTGAGGCTTCCGCATCATCATAAATCTTGGTGGGGTAACTTTTTTGATCGGCCAGATTGTCGTAGTTATAGTTATGGTCGAAAACATAAATCTTTGTAGTAACTCCGGCTTCTTTGAAGGCAGGGCCCAGGCCGGTCTTGATGAAGTCACGGGCTTCTTCCCATCCCATGAACAAGGATGCTGAGTTACCGTGGTTCAGCGGTTCGTTCTGCGGAGTCACAGCGTGGATTTTGATGCCTTCCTTTTCGAAAGCTTGTATCCATTTTACGAAATAGTCGCCATACGTTCTGTAATATTCGGGGTTCAAGTGTCCGCTGGTCCATGAGTCATGGGGTACACGTTCCTGCAGGCTTTTCACTTTCATCCACTTCGGACATGTCCAGGGAGCGGCAATTATTTTGACGGCAGGATTGATTGCCAGAATTTCCTTCAATATAGGAATCACATATTTGGTGTCTTCCATCGGAAGGGCAAAGTGCTCAAGCCCCTTTTCGTCACAGCAAGTGAATTCACTGAATGAGAAGTCGGAACAACCGATGGCAATACGTACATAGCTGAAGCCATAGCCTTCTTTGTCCGAGAATGTTTCAGTCAGAAACTTCGTGCGGTTCTCTTGTGTCATCTGCATCAGGTTGTAACCGGTAGAGCCGGTGATGGCTGCACCGAAACCGTCCATTTCCTGATAGCGGGTGGCAGGGTTGAGTGTCACGGTAGAAGGTGACATGTTGCTTCCGGTGCCGAAGGCCAGCCCGGACTTTGTCAAATCATAAGTACGACTGGTGTTCGTTACATAGAGGGTAACATCCTTTGCCTCTTCCGTGGGTTGGTCTGGCTTGGGTTCCGGTGTAGGGGTGATGTTACTGTCATTGTCATTGCCGCAGGCTGCCAGTATGGTGAAGCAGCCTAATGCGGTAGTGAATATATTTCTTAAATTCATATTCAATTGATTTTTATATTACTCATTAGTATTAATAGCCCGGGTTCTGTATCAGATTTTCGTTCTGGTCGATGGCTCCTTGGGGAATAGCCAGCAGATAGGAGTTCTCATTGAACAGATTTTCTTGTGCATGGCGGCCGCTGTCTTTGGCGTAAACGGCGTTCATCACTTCTTCTACCTTATTGAGGCGGCAAAGGTCGTACCAGCGCTGTCCTTCAAAGGCAAGCTCCATGCGGCGTTCGTCCATATAAGCTTGGAGCAATGCTTCTTTACTGCTGCGGGTGCTTTGTGGAAGTTTGCCCAGTCCGGCGCGGTTGCGGATGCGGTCGATGATGTCGGCTGCACCGTTCAGGTCGGGAGCCTCTCCCATAATTTTTGCTTCGGCTTTGAGGAGCAGGATATCGGCATATCGCAGATAGATAATGCTGTTGAACGCAGAGCGGCATTTGTACATGAAGGCATAATGGTCTGCCGGATAATAGTTGCTCCATCCGCAGTCATACCATACAACAGATTCATTGTAACGTTTCGTGTCTCCTTGCTCTTCATAGAGGCGGATAAGGTCACGGGAAGGGGTAATCCATTTGGCCCAGGTGAAACTTTCATCCCAGTTGCTCAAGTTACGGCCGAACATCCAAGTACACCAGTTGCCGGAGCCGGGAGGAAAGTGGGCTTCGAGAATTGCCTCCTTGGTATTGCGTACCCGGCAGTCTTTTTTTTCCGTATCATACGCCCAAAGGTCGCTGAAGTCTTCCACGAGGTCGAAGCCGTCGGCAGCAAGTTCATCGGCATATTTGATAACCTTTGCATAATCGCGCAGAGGTTTTTCTGCATAGACCTTGGCAAGCATGGCACGTGCCACCGATTTGGTAAGTATGCTCTTGTCTGATGTGTCGTTTGTCGGTGTGTTGGGGTTTTCCACTGCTTCAGTCAGGTCTTTCTCTATTTGGGCGTAAGCCTCTTCAGCCGTATTCTGTGGAGGAAAATAGGTCGGGTACATTTCTTCTACGTTGTCTTCGGTAATGTCACCGCCCACGGTAGTGATGACCGGGAAGTTACCCCATAAGCGTACCATATCGAACATGACCATGGCACGGAATATCTTGGCTTGTGACTGATACTTGCCGCGTTCACTTTCACTGAGTGCCTTGAGCTGGTCACAGCCCACGATGATGCGGTTGGCAACGGCAATGTCGCCTAAGAAACGGTCCCAGTCACGTTTTAGTACAGAATTAGAGCCTTCAATGGAGTTGGTTTCGTAAGGCACCACTTCGGCCCCCGTTGTTCCGGCGTAGGCATTATCGGAATGAGCGTCACCGATAAGCAGTTTGTCGACATACCAGTGCTCCTGCCGGTCACGAAATTTTTTGTGAAGGGTTACCATTGAAGTTTCCACGTCTTGCACACTGTTGAAAATAGGCTTTTCATCAGTTTTGTTCACTCCTTCCGTTACATCCGAGTAGGTGTCTACCGGATTATAGTCCAAGTCACATGAGGTTGCGGTCATTGCCAACAATACACCGCAAGCTATACTTTTATATATATGGTTTAGTTTCATAAGTTATTTCTTCCTTTTTTAGAATTCAACATTGATACCGAAAACGAATGATTTGCTCTGCGGGTAAGTTCCATAGTCGATGCCCTGTACAGAACCGCTGTTGCCATATTGGTTCACTTCGGGGTCCATACCTGAATAGCTGGTCCAGGTCAGCAAGTTGCTGGCGGTAAAGTAAGGCTGTACGCGGCTGATACCCCATTTCTTGAACTGGCGGCAACGGATGTTGTAAGAGAGTGAAATGTCTTTGACACGCAGGTAGCTGCCGTCTTCTACAAAATAAGTGGAGTTCTTGATGTTGAAGTTGGCTTTCGGGACATTCGTAATCTGTCCGGGGATTCTCCAGCGTTTCAATACTTCCGTTGACTGGTTTTTGCCGTCGTACATGCCTTCGGTTTCCATACGGGACACATTGAAGATGTCGTTTCCGTAGCTTCCCTGGATGAAGATGCTCAGGCTGAGGTCTTTCCATGTAAAGGTGTTTGTCAATCCGTAGATGAAGTCGGGGTTCGGGTCGCCGATATAGGTACGGTCGGAAGTGGAAATCTTGCCGTCTTCGTTAAGGTCGCGATAGATCAGGTTACCGGTTTCAGGGTCTACGCCGTCGCTGATGTAACCGTAGAAACCACCCAAAGGACGTCCGGGCTCATTGCGTACGATATTCTCTTTCACCACCTCGGCACTGCTTGCTGCGGTATAGATTTTCTGCAATGACAGCTTGGTCAGCTTGTTCTTATTGAAAGAAATGTTGAAGTCTGTATCCCAGGAAAACTCGCCGGTCAGGTTGTGGGAGTTGATGGCGAACTCGAATCCCTTGTTGGTCATCTCGCCTTCGTTACGGGTGATGCTGGTGGTTGCTGCCGCACCCGCAGGCAGACTTACGTTCATCAACATGTCTGTGGTTTTCTTGTAATAGTAGTCCATGCTGAAGGTCAGTCTGTTGTTCAGTACGGTCAGGTCAAGGCCGATGTTGGTCTGGCTGGTGGTTTCCCATTTCAGGTCACTTGTTCTCAGGTTGGCCTGGCTGATGCCGGGAACAGCATGGTCGTTGCCCTCTTCGAACCACGGTATGCGGTTGATGTTGTAGCGTTGCAGATACGAGTAATCGCCTATGCCGCTTTGGTTACCGGTCTGTCCCCAGCCGCCACGGAGTTTCAGGTCATCAATCCAAGTGATGTCTTTCATGAATTTTTCCGATGAAATGCGCCAGGCAGCCGAGAAGGACGGGAAAATGCCCCAACGATGGTCGGGATGCAGTTTGGACGAACCGTCGGCACGCATGTTCATGGTAAGCATGTACTTGCTGTCATAATTGTAGGACACGCGGGCGAAATAGGAAGAGATAGCCCACTGTGAAGCTCCTGTTCCGGTACCGTCCCATGAAATTTTATTGGCGGCATTCAGAGTCTGTATCTTATCGTCCCGGAAGTGTGAGCCGTTTATCCAGCTGTTGGTATAGTCCGATTTGGTATAGGAAGAACCTGCCATGACGTCGATACCATGTTTCTTGATGTTGGTGTTGTAAGTCAATATATTGTCGAAAACCAATACGGTATTCATGTTTCGGTTGTCGGAAGCTGTACCGAAGCTGTTGCGTCCGTCGGTGGTCGATATTGGATCGAGGAATGTGGTGCTTACACCGTTACGGCGGTCCAGGGCTATGGATGATTTCAACTTCAGGTTGGGCAGAAAGCTGATGGTAGCGGCTCCGGATGCGATGAGGCGGTTCTCCTTGTTCTTGTTGTTTTTCTGGCGGGCCAGGTTTTCCATCGGGTTCATGATATTTACCCCGTAGAAGTTCTTATTGTATTGATTCGGCTTTTCAGGGTCCCAAATAGGAGCATAGGTCGGTGTGTTGATAACCGAGAGGACTACACCGCCACGGTTGGCACCCGTACCGGAAATGATGCCGGTGTTTCCGATATTGTCGGAGTAGGAGATATTGGCACTTACGTTCAGCCAACTGCGTATCTGGTTGTCAATGTTGGCACGGAAGCTATATCGTTTGAAGTACGTGCCTTCCAAAATGCCTTTTTCATTCAGATAACCGGCAGAGAGGAAGTATTTCATCTTTTCGTTTCCGTTAGATACGGACACCTGGTAGTTTTGGGTCTGTCCGGTTTTGTAAACTTCATCAAACCAGTCTGTCTGGTCTGTTAGACCTTCAAGGGCAGCGGGGTTGACAGCCCCGATTTCTTCCTGTAACTCACGGTATTGTTCTGTATTCAGGGCATCCATGCTCTTGGCTACTTTCGTCATACCATATTGTACGTTCAGTGCCACTTTGGCATTGCCTTCTGCTCCGGCTTTGGTCGTAATCAGTACCACACCGTTGGCTGCACGCGAACCATAGATGGCTGCCGATGAGGCATCCTTTAGGATAGAGAGACTTTCAATGTCGTTGGGAGAGAGAAAGTTGATGTTGTCCACGGGCACACCGTCCACTACGTAGAGCGGGTCGTTGCTGCCGTTGAATGAGGTGGTACCACGTACGCGGATGCTCATGCCTCCGCCCGGTTCACCGCTGGGTTGCATAACCGACACGCCGGCTGCTTTGCCTTGCAGGGCTTGGGCTGCCGATACAATGGGGCGTTGGTCCAAATCCTTTGTAGAAACCGTGGATACGGCTGTGGTTACGTCTTTACGCTTCACACTTCCATAACCGATAACTACCACTTCGTCCAGCAGTTCGTTATCTTCCTGCAATGTGATATTCATGTTGGTGGTTGCTTTTACCTCTATCGTTTTGTAGCCGATGAAGGATATTACCAGTGTGGCATTCTGTCCTACACTCAGGGAAAACTCCCCGTCCAGATTGGTAACAACACCGTTGGCGGTACCCTTTTCCAATACGGATGCGCCAATGACCTCCAGGCCTGCAGCATCTGTTACTTTACCCGTAGCTGTCAATCGTTGGGCAAATGCATTTGTTGACATTAGCAGTACGAGTAATGTTAAAAGGAGCTTGTAACTCCGCGTAAGAAGATTTCTTGTAATCATTCTCATAGTACTTTAATTGAAAAATTTAATTTATTATTAGAAAAGTATGTCCTAATAGAGATTGGTGGTTTTCCATAGTACACTTTTCTTTCTGTGCTGCAAAGATAGCGGACAACCCTATTCGTCCGATAGGCAGGTAATATGGAGAAGTAAGTCTGTGTGAAATGTAAATATCAGATATATAATAAGTTGTATTCTTGCTGATTACTGTGTAAAGTAAAGGTCGGCCACTATGGAAGGAGGTCTGTATATACTGTTTTGTCGCTTTGAGCGGTCGAAATATCTCTTAAATTTCATGTACTTTTTAGGGTGGAGGTAGTTTATGTTTAGATAGATTAATTTATCTTTGTGCTCTCAGCCTTATATAGATAATAGAAATGAAAAGAAAAATCATAGCTTTACTATTTTTGCTGATGGGGTGTACCTTTCTGAATGCGGCACCTTACAGTGAAAAGATAAAAGAACTGCTGGTGCGTCTTGATTCTCTGATTGCGCAAAAAAACACGTTTGCTATGCTTAAAGAGGCGAAGATTGCCCAGTTGCACAAGTTGCGAAAGGATGTGCGTACTTTGGAGGAGAGATATTGGCTGAATAAAAATCTTTATGATGAGTATTGTGTCTATAATGCCGATTCTGCAATGAATTATGTGGCAGGCAATTTGGACATAGTTTATAAGCAGAATGATAAATACCGGCAGATGGAGTGGAAGATAAAAAAGTCTTTTCTGTTGGCTGCCACCGGTCTGTTGAAAGAAGCCCAGGATGAGTTGGACGGAGTCTCGGGCGGTTCGCTCCCCAAAGAATTGTTAGTGGACTATTACGGACAAATGTTGTATCTGTATTCGCATTTCAATCAGTATACCGGTAGTGAAATGGGTACTTTGCATGAACATTATGCACAGTTGGAGCGTGTTTACAAGGACTCTTTGAATATGGTTCTTACCCCTGAAGACCCCTTGTTCTTGTGGTATAAAGGGCAGGTAGTACAAGGTACGGACAGTATGTATGTTTTTAAAGAACGTTTGCAGAAGGGAATTCTTAATTCTGCATTCGACACTCGGCGCGATGCCATGAATGCTTACGTGCTGGCCTGCTTTTATCGCGAGTCCGATGAGCAGGAAAATTATCTGACTTACCTGATATATTCTGCTATGGCCGATGTACGTATCTCCAATAAAGATATTGCTTCGTTGGAAGAGCTGGCGGGGGTACTTTTTAGTTTGGGTGATATTGACCATGCTTATGTCTACATGAGTTACTGCTTGCAGAATGCCTTGGCATATCGGAACCGGGTGAGGGTAGTGGGCATCTCTGCGGTGCAGGACACCATTCATCAGATCTATCAGGAACGTAATCAGAGGCAAGAAGCGCGGTTACGTATGTATTTGGTACTGGTCAGTGTCTTGTCTTTGATATCCTTGTTTGCCTTCCTATATATATACAAGCAGATGAAGCGGTTGAAGCAGTCGCGCCAACAGCTGAATGAGGCAAACAACCGCTTGAATAAGCATGTGGAAGAGCTTTCGAAAATGCACGGACAAGTGGCAGAAACGAATGTACAGCTTACTTCTTTGAATGAACAGTTGAGGGATACCAATAATCAGCTTCGTGAATCCAACTATGTGAAGGAGGAATACATAGGTTATGTCTTTTCCATTTGTTCCAATTATATCAGTAAGCTGGATGAGTATCGGAAAAATATCAATCGTAAGCTTAAGGCAAACCAGTTGGAGGATGTGAAAGCATTAACCGATACTCATTCTATGGCACAGAATGAGTTGAAAGAGTTCTATCATAACTTTGATGCTATCTTCTTGCACATTTATCCGGATTTTGTAAGTGACTTCAATGCCTTGCTCCATCCTGACGAGCAGATTGTGCTAAAAGATGGTGAGTTACTGAATACGGAATTGCGCATTTATGCTTTGGTGCGTTTAGGTATCACTGATAGTGTGAAGATTGCCGAATTCTTGCATTATTCACCTCAGACCGTTTATAATAATCGTTTGAAAACACGTAATAAGGCTATCATTCCTCGGGAAGAGTTTGCTGCCGTTGTGCGTTCTTTGGGTAGGGCACAGAAGTGGATTTGATAAAGGCTTCTACTGATTGTCGCAGTATGGTGCGTAGATGACACCTAAGAGTTAGGAAAAAAACTGCGATGTACTACCTTGTTTTTCTCTAAAAACTAATCTTTCCACAGCAATGTTCTTTTCTTACCACAGCTGTGGAAAGAAAGAAACGCGGGTGTGGTAAGAAAGAAACATATCTGTAGTGAGAAAAGTTGTTCAGTAGTTCTCGTTTAGTATCCGGGCTTTCCGGATGTAGCCTTTCGCAGGTTTATTGTCAGTTCTCTTTGGGCTCCTCAAGCGTGGTGCCGGCCGTTCAGTGGTCTATGTCAAGGGGTGAACTTAGTATATTCCGATGCGCGCGCGTATATATATAATGTGTCCCCTTCCTTCCTGCCTTTCTTTCCCTTTAAAAAACATGCTTTAAAACATATCTATCAATCAGCTAGTTATGAAAAAGTTCACGTAAACCCTCAAAAAAAGCTTGTATATATTTTGCAGATGTCCGTAAAAGCCCTACTTTTGCATCCGCTTTCGGGAACGAAGGCGGCGATGTTTTGACATTCTGACAGTAAAACGGAGCGGTAAGCTTCCATTTTTCTCTTCTTTGCCATAGGTTTCTTTCGGAACTTCGGTCTTGGAAAAGAAAAATAAAAAAAAACTTCCGGAAACATTTGGAAGTTATGCTTTAAAGTTCTTACCTTTGCACCCGCTTTTGAAAACGAAAGCAGCGCGAGTTGACATTCTTCTTTCAAGAAACGGTGACCGGTTTTTTTCTTCCTTTTTCTTTTTGCCTCCCTTTCGACAAGAGAGACGACGAGGAAAGAGAAAAAAGAAAAATAAAAAAAAACTTCCGAAAATATTTGGAAGATATGCTTTAAAGTTCTTACCTTTGCATCCGCTTTCTGAAAAGAACAGCAATCGTGAAACGAGCGATCTTTGAACAGATTTACATAAACAATACAAGTAGTACAAGAGCAGGTGCTTCGCAAATTAATAATTGGAAACTAATAATTAAGGCGCGTCGTACCTGGGTAAAACAAAAGAACCGTCAATACTTATTCTATATAGATAGGTAAAGATAAACTTTTGAATTCGAGCGTCCTGAACAGATAATTAAGCTGTCGCACTTTAATTTGCGCAGTCAAGATACTTTTACAATGAAGAGTTTGATCCTGGCTCAGGATGAACGCTAGCTACAGGCTTAACACATGCAAGTCGAGGGGCAGCATGAACTTAGCTTGCTAAGTTTGATGGCGACCGGCGCACGGGTGAGTAACACGTATCCAACCTGCCGATGACTCGGGGATAGCCTTTCGAAAGAAAGATTAATACCCGATGGCATAGTTCTTCCGCATGGTAGAACTATTAAAGAATTTCGGTCATCGATGGGGATGCGTTCCATTAGGTTGTTGGCGGGGTAACGGCCCACCAAGCCTTCGATGGATAGGGGTTCTGAGAGGAAGGTCCCCCACATTGGAACTGAGACACGGTCCAAACTCCTACGGGAGGCAGCAGTGAGGAATATTGGTCAATGGACGAGAGTCTGAACCAGCCAAGTAGCGTGAAGGATGACTGCCCTATGGGTTGTAAACTTCTTTTATACGGGAATAAAGTGAGGCACGTGTGCCTTTTTGTATGTACCGTATGAATAAGGATCGGCTAACTCCGTGCCAGCAGCCGCGGTAATACGGAGGATCCGAGCGTTATCCGGATTTATTGGGTTTAAAGGGAGCGTAGGCGGACGCTTAAGTCAG